>Ga0208478_1000075_pt1 | contig 37969 bp, 26 predicted proteins | sample NGESurdeep072012_5_FD_184462 | JGI IMG/M metagenome (GOLD analysis project Ga0208478, IMG submission 184462) | Arctic peat soil microbial communities from Barrow, Alaska - NGEE Surface sample 415-2 deep-072012 (SPAdes) | ecosystem: Environmental > Terrestrial > Soil > Wetlands > Peat ...
GACAAGCGAGATCGTAGTATTATAGACAATCCTATAGAGCCAGGTGGCAAAACTGCTTTTCATTTTAAAACTCTTAAGTGACCTGTAAGCCTTTAAAAATGAATCCTGTGCAAGTTCTTCAGCCTCTTCATGGTTTCCGCATATTCTGAAAGCAAGATTATATGCTTTGTCTTTATGCCGGTTGACTATGTAGCTGAAAGAATTGCTATTCCCTGCAAGGATCTGCTCAATATAATATATGTCACCTTTATAATCCATTCTGCATGTTTGACGAGTAAAGATATTAATTGGTTACGGGGAAATTTAATTAATTATTTTAATCCTTTTTTTGTAACCTGTTTCTTAATCCTTTAGTCTAAAGGTGCAAAAAGAGTTCTTAACCAATAATTAATAATTAAAGTCATGGAAGTATTAGTAGTTTTTATCGCATTATTCGCCACCGTATTTGGAATTTATTATGTTCATGTTACCACCCGTAATAAAGAAAGAATGGCACTCATAGATAAAGGAGCAGACGCAAGTCTTTTTAATACCGGTAAAGAGGGTCAGAGATCTTTGTTTAACTGGAATAAACTTACACTGAAGATCGGGATGCTTTTTATGGGAATAGGATTCGGCATAATCGCCGGCGCTATTCTCGAATCAATGCAGGTTATGCAAAACGGTCCGGATTACGTTTCAATGATCTTCTTATTCGGGGGCCTCAGTCTTGTATTGTTTTATCTTATTGACAGAAAGAACAAATAACAAGATTTTTATTATTGCAGGGAAAAGTCGCGACTTTTTCCTGCAATAAAATTTCATTTTATATAAAATTCAATCATCTCTTTAATTGCATTCCGGCAGACAGAACAATACCCTTTGGTATTATTACTTTTCATACGGCAATCCATCTCTGAACGATAGATTCCTTTGGCAGAATAGCCTCCACCTTCAAATAATCCGGTTACATTTTTAAATTTTTCTTCTGTGGGAGTTGGCAGGGGAGTATCTTTAGCAATCATCTTCTTCCATTTTGATTCAAAGTTGACCATTGTTGTTATGTTTGGTTCCCATGGTTCCACATTGAGGGGGTAAAACTCATCGTAAGCTACAGTAGATGTATAATATTCGTCAGCCAGACCAGCAAATCCATGCCCGAATTCATGAATAAAAACCTTTGGTGAGAGTTGGTGTCCTGTCGTTGTTCCGGTATAGTAGTTATAAACACCTCCTCCTCCGTACCTTGTGCTGTTTATGAGTACAACGATATTATCGTGGGGTACAACGGCAGCAAAATCGTTTACAGCTTTGATATCCTGGGTGGTCAGATACCTGTCGATATCAAAAGTATAGAAACTTGAATTTAATGCAGTATTAACATAGATTTTCTCGCCTGGAACATCAGTTCCTGAATCTTGGGATATTGCTTCAACAGCCCAGATATTAAATTTATCTTTATAATCACTGAACGGGGCTTCTGCAAAAAGATAATCAGCCATCTTTTTTACATCTTCCCTGAATTTCCCCATCTCATCTGCTTTGTATCCTTCTGCAATAAAAGCAAGATCGACAGATGTATGAGGATCACCTCCATTGTAAATTTTTGTAGTGGCCACATTTATGGGATTTTCCTTTCTGATAAAATAACTGGCGGGGTCAATGACCGTTTCGTACAATTTTAAGAATAACCCATTCCGTTCCCTCATGCTGAGAACAAATCTGACTCTGTCTTTCGGGTAGGGCAGTGTAGCCACTTCATAAAAACTTTTGTCAACGGTTTTTGCTTCAGCAGTTGTCTGCCACTCCTGGAAAAGTGTACAGAAGCCTCTGGAGTAGATAAGAGTGTTCCCGGTAACATCAAAGACTTCATATTTAAAATTACCCGAATTGAAAGGATTTATAAGATTTGTTTTAGATCCAGCCCAGAATGGTTCTTCCTTCATTCCGATCGGGTAAACAGAAGTCTTTTCACTATTACCTGCAAGCATAAAATCGAACCTTAAGACTTTGTCGGTAAAATACTTATCGAAACTTTCCTGTGCCGATAAAGTAACTGATACACTAAACAAAATGAATGAAATGATTGTTCTCATAGCGAATTTATTTTTACCAGAATGATGTAAAGCTAAAAATATTCATTGAGACGGATTGATAATTTATCTATTTTTGCCACTAAATATTTAAGAAACTAATATGCCACTATTTAATGATCCGGCAGTTTGGTTTAAAGAATTATTTGTTAATGCCGGATTAAGTTATAGCCTTTCTTCATTTCTCAGTACGATTGCTCTTGTACTGATTGTCATAATGCTTAGCTGGTTTTCAAACCTTATCACCAAAACCATTATCTTTAAGATTGTTACCAGGATTGTCAAAAAAACCACTACCGCCTGGAATGATATTTTCCTTGAACAAAAAGTCTTCACAAGGTTATCTCATTTTGCTCCTGCACTTGTAATTTGGTTTATGGCAGCATGGGCGCTGAAAGCCTATCCGGTGTGGCTGTTGGTGGTTCATAAACTGACATATATCTATATGTTAATTATAGGTATGGTTGTTATTAACTCATTTATAGAAGCCTGGCATGAAATTTATAAGACATTGCCTATTGCCCGGCATCGCCATATAAAAGGTTATGTCCAGCTGTTAAAGATATTCATTGTTGTTATTACGATCCTTGTTATTGTATCGGTAATATTCAAAAAAGATATCAGCACCCTGGTAGCCGGGTTAGGCGCTATGGCTGCAGTTCTGATACTTGTTTTTAAGGATACTCTTCTTGGACTTGTCGCCAGTATTCAGCTTTCAGCCGACAAGATGCTGAAGGTGGGTGACTGGATTTCAATACCTCGCCGGGATGTAGACGGGATAGTTTCCGATATTACTCTTAATACTGTAAAGGTACAGAACTTCGACAAGACTATAATAACAGTTCCTACTTATTCGCTGGTTAATGAATCATTTCAGAACTGGAAGGGGATGGAAGAAGCTGGCATCAGGCAGATAAAGAGATCAATATTCATTGATCTGAAGAGTGTAAAATTTCTTGATAAGGAGTTGAGAAACAGACTTTACATGGTTCCTGCATTAAGAGAATTTATTGATTCAAAAGAAAGGAAAAGTGATTCGTCAGGTAAAGAGTTTAACTCAATGGAAACTCCCTTTTTTAATTCGTCGCAAATTACCAATCTCGGGATGTTCAGGTTTTATACTGAATCTTACATGAAACAACTTCCATATGTTGATACCGGGCAGCCAATTATTATGAGACACCGGCCTTTTGAAGGTGATGGACTTCATTTGCAGCTCAATCTCTTCACAAAAAGCATTGAGTTTATATCATATGAAAATCTCCAGTCCGAGATAGTCGAACATCTGCTGGCAATAATGAATGAGTTCGGACTTAAAATTTTCCAGCTACCTACAGGTGATGACCTGCAAACTTTATTAAAAAAATGAAATAGTTGAATTTCACATCAATACTTGAAACCATGGCTGACTTAAATACCAGAATTAGCGATTTTGTTTGGAAGAATCTAAGTGAAAAACATGTTACAGGCAAAAAAGATCCCTTCTGGGAATCACTTCTTAATACAGGTACAGAACTCTGGCTCGACACTGGCGATGTGGAGGAAGCCGAAGCAAACTGGGCGACCGAAATGGCTGCATTGACAACGAATAATTCATTGCTTAACAATGAAATACAAAAAGGGATATATGATATTTTTATCTCTGAGGCAAAAAGTGTTGTAAGAGATCTCCCTCAGGAAGAAAGAGTAAAAGAGATAGCATTTATTCTTAACGCCAGGCATGCTTTGAGACTGGCTTTGAAGTTCGGAGGATATGTAAGTGTCGAACTTCACACTGATACTGCGCATGATATTAAGGCTATTCAAAACTACGGCAGGAGATTTCATGATATATGTCCGGAACAGTTTATTATTAAGGTTCCTTATACGGCAGAAGGTATGATAGGAGCGAGACTTCTGAAGGATTCCGGAGTAAAAATCAATTTCACACTGGGATTCAGCGCACGCGAAAATGTTCTCGTAACAAAAGTATCCCGGCCCGACTATGTGAATATCTTTCTTGGCAGAATTGGTGCTTATATGATCGACAATAAACTTGGTGATGGTTCAGGAGCAGGAGAGAAGGCGGTTATCTCTTCACAGAATTGGGTGACAGGCCTCAGTGCAGAGAACCCATGGCAGACCAAACAGATAGCAGCAAGCCTGAGGAATTACAACCAGCTTGAACTTCTGGCCGGAGTGGATGTGTTTACTATGCCTCCTAAGGTTGCAGCTGCCGGGCATAAGGAATTAGCCGGGAAATTCTCTTCCAGGACGCATGAAAATTACGATGTTAGTATTTTTGATTCAGCAAAAGATGCTCAAATCGAAAAATTCTGGGAAGTTGATAGTAAAGTGCTTAGACTTGCTGAAAGGTTAGCCGGTAAAATACCAGCTACAGGTACTGAACTGATTCACATAGCTCATGAAGAGGGATGTGAAGATATGTTCCCTTCACTGACAAAAGAGGAGAAAAGTCTCATAGTTTCCGATGGTAAAATTCCGGTTCATGAAAGGTGGAAGAAAAAGATTAGCGAAGGGAAAATTGCTCCTGATACCTTGCTGACGCTGGCAGGTCTTGCTTCCTTTACAGTTGATCAGGAGATGCTTGATCAGAGGATAAGAAACATTATCGAATAAAAATTAGACCGATCGCTGTCTTACTATCTCATACAGAAGAATCCCGGCCGCTACTGATACATTCAGCGAACCTATTGCACCTGTCATTGGTATCTTTATCTGATTATCAGACAATGCTATAAGTTCACGGCTTATACCTTTGTCTTCTGCCCCAAGAATTAACACCAGGGGCCCTGTTAATGCAGTTTCTAAGGCTGATTTAGCAGATTTTTCACCGGCGCAAAATACCTTGAGCCCCGATTCTTTAAGATACTCTATGCTACGGACAATACTTTTTTCCCGGCATACCGGGAACGAATGTAAAGCCCCTGCCGATGTCTTTACTGCATCAGCAGTTATCCGTGCCGATCCTTTTTCGGGGATAATAATAGCATGTGCTCCCAGACATTCTGCAGTGCGGACTATTGCACCAAAATTTCTTACATCCGAAACTCCATCGAGAGCAACGATCAATGGATCCTCACCTTTTTCATATATCATAGGAAGCAGGTTTGCAATATATTGATATTCAATTACTGAAAGCCATGCCAGTACACCCTGATGATTTTTCCTGGTCACAAGTTCTATTCTCTCAACAGGTACAATCTGATATACAATGTTATGAGTTTTGACTTCTGTCATAAGTTCATGATAGAGAGAACCCTGAAGACCCTGTTTCACAAGCAGCCGGTCAATCTGTTTTCCGGCTTTAATAGCCTCTATCACAGCATGTAAACCAAAGATACAATCTGTTTCTTTCTGCATATATTTATATAAATGTTCTTAATTATCTATTAAAAGCTTAAGATGCCTAAAGTGCCTAGGATGTTAGTATAAGTCATTAATTACCGTATTTTAACTTTAGGCACTCCAAACTTTAGCTCACGCCAAATTTCTTTCACCTAAATACCTTTAGGATTATCCAGTCTGAATACTATCCCTTTTCTCCAGCTGGCTATAGCCTTGTCCCAAAATGTTACGAGAGTTTCACTTCGGCTCAGGTAAAAATCATTATCAGAGAAGACGTTTTCTCTTTTTTTAAAGCTGAAGGCAAGATAAGAATCGGTCACCTGGAATCTTCCTCCCCATTTAGATTTTATAACGGGCTTTTTATAACCCCAGGTCTCCCCGTCAGAAGTTTTATAGACTTTGTCAGGTGGCCCGTAAATAATAAAAATCATACCTCTTTCACTACGCCATCCTTCTTTATATGACGTAAAATAGTAATTTGAGTAAAGTACCCTTGTATAATAGATCCGGATAAGTTCGCGGGCTTTATCTACGTTACCACCACATTTAATCCAGAAATCATCAAGTGCTGCTTTTGGTTTTGCGGCTGATTTCAGTTCTGTCATTTCGTCCTGAGATGCCAGATAAACCAACGGTTCCATCATCCCCTCGGGAGTGGTAAGCTTGGGATATGTGGATCCTAAATTTAAAAATGTAAATCCATCCTTTATATTCCTGTCAACCGAGCAGAGATATATACCTTCTTTCGGGAACATCATTGGTAACGTATCGGAATATGGGATTGCCACTACCTGCTGAGGGTCATAGTCAAGGGTCTTTTCAGGAAGAAGCATCGATGGCGGATCAGGTACCTCCCTGAAAGGTTTGTAAAATGAGATGTATAAGCTGTCGACATGACCACGGGAATAGACGAGATTGATGTATTCGTCAATTCTTAAGACAGGGTTAAAGAGTTCATTTTTATCGAAATGGCCCTGAACCCTGAAATTGTATCTGTTGGTCAGCGACAGTGTATTAAACTGAACAAAAGACTGTGCTATAATAAGTCTTAGTCTGTCGAGAATTTTTACCTCAGCCAGGTATTCATTGCTTTTTTCAACTTTCAGGGCAACATTAAAAATATAATCCGTTTTTCCGGCTTCCTTACGTATGCTTAAGTCTAATACAGCTGTATCAGCCAGGACCTTCCCCTGACTTAAACAAAAAAGTTTAACTGTTAGCAGCACTCTGGCTATTGGAACACCCTCCGGATTAGCTTCAGAGAAAAAAAGATCGCTGTTGGAAAACCTGACAGACAACACCGATGATTCATCTGTTTGATTAATAATATTATATCGTGGATTAATCCGACTTTTTGTGGGATTATAAAGATAGGACAGATCTTTGTAATCAACAGGCTTCTGCGTAGTTTTACAGGAATTGAATACTACGGCAAACAGAATACCGGAAATCAGTATACAAACGGTCCTGATGGAAAAACTCTTTTTCATGCCCAAAATTAATATATTATTTTTTGTTTCTCTTTTTCCATCCAATTCTAATACGGCAAAGTTCCTTGTTATCATTGGTTCTGAATATTGAATGGTTATAAAAAGTGCCATTCTCATTTTCAACAGATGTTTTTATTATGATTTCTTCATCAAACCTTGATTCTGCAAGATAGTTAATTTCAGCAGATTGAGGGTTGTTTCTCATTATGAAATCGAGATCATAACAATCACTTACCCATTTCAGATATCGTACATTGTTAGTGTGAAGATTTAAATCAAGATCGCTTACTTTTATCCTGAAGATGGGAGATACCAAACCATTTTCTGCAGCCGCATCAATTTTTGTAGCATATCTGATCGGAGAACTTTCAGTATGCAGATCAGGATTGTACTGAGACAGTATAGAATCAGGCCTCTGGACTTTTTTTGTTGTGAGATCGAGGATTAACCATGATGATGTTCCGGAAGCAATATGGCTTCCATCAGGATATTTAACCTCATAATTTCTGAGGGCAAATAATTTGTCAGTTCCATTTGGCCACGTTTTAATAATTATGGAGTCTTCCCACAACGGCCATTTATTTATCACAGCATAAATCCTTGAAAGTACCCAGAAACGGTTATCTCTCATAAGGTCGTCTCTTCCGAATCCAAGTTTAATAGCGTGGTCTGAGGCTATATCCTGCATATAATTAAAAAGAGAATATAAATTAAGTTTGCCATCAGGTCCGGTTTCATAAACATGTACCCTGTACTCTTTTTCGAATTGAAGTAAATCCATATTCAATTGTTATTATGTAAAAACTCTTCAACCTCCTGGCTGTATTGAGCCCATCGATTCATCTCATTGTTCAGATGTTCCTTAAGATCCTGATATTTTTTATAATCAATCTCATGAGCTTCTGAAGAATTTCCCGGCTCCATGAATGATTTGTCTACAGCAATTATTTCAGCTTCTATCTTTTCGATAACCATTTCCGATTCCTCAAGTCTCTTTCTCAGTTTTCTAAGATTACGTTCATACTCTTTCTTTTCGAGGTACTTTTGTTTATTTGATGATACATTTTCCTGTGCATACACAATTTTAGCTTTATCTTTTTTCTCAATATCTTTCAGGTTTTCAATCTTTTTCTTCCTCAGGAAATCATAAATTCCTCCAATATTTTCCTTAACCTTGTTATGTTTGAATTCATATACCTTCCCGACAATCCCGTCCAGAAAATCCCTGTCATGAGATACTACAATTAATGTGCCATCGTATTTGATAAGGGCCTGTTTAAGTATATCTTTTGAACGCATATCAAGGTGATTTGTCGGCTCATCAAGAACAAGAAGGTTACTCGGTTCAAGGAGGAGCTTTACCAGTGCGAGTCTGGCCCGTTCACCGCCCGAAAGAACTTTAACCTTTTTTTCAACGTCATCACCCCTGAATAAAAATGCACCAAGCATATCGCGTATCTTTGTTCTTATATCGCCTTTGGCAATATCATCAATAGTCTGAAGTACTGTTCTGCTTTCATCAAGTAGTACATCCTGATTCTGAGCAAAATAGCCTGTTTTGACATTATGTCCTATTTTCAGATTGCCAACCCAGTCGAGTTCACCAATGATAATCTTGGACAAAGTGGTTTTCCCTTCTCCGTTACGACCCACGAATGCAACTTTTTCTCCCCTGGAGATTTTGAAATCAATCTTGTTAAGTACAGTAAGTGATCCATATTTTTTTGTAAGACTTTCTGCTTCCACAACTACAGTCCCGGAACGTGGTGCAGGAGGAAACCTCAGATTAATTGCACTTTTATCTTCTTCATCAACTTCAAGTCTGTCAACTTTATCGAGTTGTTTTATCTTCGACTGAACCTGAACTGCCTTTGTAGCTTTATACCTGAATCGATCAATAAACTTTTCTGTGTCCTCGATCATCTTCTGCTGGTTTCTGTAAGAAGCGAGCTGTTGTTCTCTTCGTTCCTCCCTCAGGATAAGATATTTCGACCATGAGGCTTTGTAGTCGTAAATTTTGCCGAGGGAGATTTCAATTGTTCTTTTTGTTACATTATCAAGAAAAGCACGGTCGTGAGATACAAGAACTACTGCACCGGAGTAACCGGCAAGAAATGTTTCAAGCCATTGGATTGATTCTATATCAAGGTGGTTGGTAGGTTCATCAAGAAGAAAAAGAGAAGGTTTCCTTAATAAGATCTTTGCCAGTTCAATACGCATTCTCCATCCTCCGCTCAATTCCTGTGTGGGTCTGTCAAAATCTTTTCGTTCAAACCCCAATCCAACCAGAGTCACCTCAGCTTCGGCCATATAGTTTGTCCCTCCCAGCATCCTGTACCTCTCTTCAACTACCGTCAGATGATCGCAAAGTTTCAGATAATCGGCAGATTCATAATCCTCTCTTCTTGCGATCTCAAAACTGCAGTGTTCTATTTCCTCTGAGAGACTGATCAGTTCTGAAAATGCCGTAATAGTTTCATTTATAACGGTCGTTGTGTCATCAACTTTCATCTGTTGGGGCAGATACCCTATGGTAACCTCTTTCGACATATCAATCTGGCCGGAAGCAGGGCTCTGATGACCTGAAATAATCTTGAGCAAGGTTGATTTTCCTGAACCGTTCTTTCCTGCAAGACCAATCCTGTCCTGATCATTTATCAGGAAGGAAATATTCGTTAACAAATCAAAACTGCCAAATGAAACTGAGATATCCTGAACCGAAACCATATGGAATAATAAATGTCTGCAAATATAGGAAAAGTATGGCAGTCGAGAAAAGAGATACGTTTCCATTTGCCACTAAGGCGCAAAGACGCTAAGTAAAACCAAGTGGAAAATTTTATCCTGATGAACCATCGTGTCCTGGCGTCTTTGTGGCAATTTTATTTAATCTGTTTGTCAGGTTTAGTTTTACTTCAGTTATATTTGTGCAGTTTGGGGACGGGTACTTATATGATTGAAAGATTAGAAAAGTGGGAAGAAGAAAGGAATTGCCTTTTTTGGAAAAGGTCAGGATAACTGATATCGGAGCTGAAGGTAATGCACTGGCAAGGGTGGATAATCTAGTAGTATTTGTGCCAATGCTTATTCCAGGTGATATAGTTGATATCAAAGTAATTAAGAAAAGGAAGAAATATCTTGAAGGAAGAGTTGTAAAATTCCATGAATACTCGCCTGACAGGATTGAACCACGATGTATCCATTTCGGAGTTTGCGGCGGTTGCAAGTGGCAGCATCTGCCGTATAATCTTCAACTTAAGTATAAGGAAAAGCAGGTGAGGGATAATCTTATCAGGATTGGGAAGATTGATCTGCCTGAAATTTATCCGATTATCGGATCTTCCGAGGTATTCATGTACAGGAATAAACTGGAATACACATTTTCCGACAAACGCTGGCTCACAAAAGAGGAGGTGGTTTCGGGTACTAAGTTTGAAAAGGAAGATGCCCTTGGTTTTCATATTCCAGGTCTGTTTGATAAAGTACTTAATATTGAAGAGTGCCATCTTCAGCCAGAGCCTTCAAATTCAATAAAAAATGCTGTCAGGTCGTATGCACACAAGAATAACCTGCAGTTTTTTGACCTTCGGGAACAAAAGGGTTTTCTAAGGAATATTGTGATCCGTAACTCTCTGGAAGGCAAAGTCATGGTTATTGTTGTCTTCTTCCATGACGATGTTGAGAAACGAAATGGTTTACTTGATTTTCTTGCTTCAGAATTCCAACAGATCACATCGCTGATGTATGTTATAAATTCCAAAAGAAACGATTCACTTAATGATCAGGATCATATACTGTATAGAGGTGAGAATCATTTAGTTGAAAAAATGGATGGACTGAAGTTCAAAATCGGACCAAAATCGTTTTATCAGACAAATACGAAGCAGGCACTGGAACTTTACCGTACAGCCAAGGATTTTGCAGGACTTACCGGGAAAGATATCGTATATGATCTTTATTCCGGAACAGGAACAATCGCAAACTATATTGCAGCCTGTGCTGAAAGAGTAATAGGCATCGAATATGTTGCTGAAGCAGTTCAGGATGCAATAATTAATTCGGAAATAAACGGTATCCATAATACTCACTTCTTTGCCGGTGATATGAAAGACGTACTTTCAGAAGCTTTCTTCGCATCTAACGGAAAGCCTGATGTTATTATTACTGATCCTCCAAGGGCAGGTATGCATGAGAATGTTATAAAAATTATTGCCAATGCCGCCCCTGATAGAATTGTTTATGTTAGTTGTAATCCTTCTACGCAATCGCGTGACATACAATTACTTTCAGATGATTACCTGGTTGCAGGTGTACAACCGGTAGATATGTTTCCCCATACTCATCACGTTGAAAATGTAGTTCTTCTGAAACGAAGAGACCCATAAAATGTACAGACACTGGTAGAACAGGATTAAAAATAATGTATATTTATTGTCCGTATGAATGAGATCCACCCATGAGTGCCGAAAAACAAGATAATCCCGACCTGCTTTCATTGATCCCTAAGCAGGGTACGAATGATCATGTTGCAAGTCTCCGCTATGCACAAATGATACAAAGTGCATTAATGCCTAATCCGACAATATTAAAAGGAGGACTTAAAGATTTTTTCATACTTTTCCTTCCGCGCGACATTGTCAGCGGGGATTTCTATTATGCATTCCATACAAGGCAGAAAATGTGTATTGCTGCCGGTGATTGTACCGGACATGGCGTCCCCGGTGCACTCATGAGCATTCTTGGAATAAGTTTTCTGAATGAGATTATGCAATCGGATATTAATTTGAATGCCAACAGGATACTTAACCTGATGCGGGAGAAAATCATGCAGGCACTGCATCAGACAGGTAACAGCCGTGATGCACAGGACAGTATTGATATCGGGTTATGTATCATCGATAGTGTCACCCGGAAACTACAATATTCCGGTGCAAACAGGCCTCTTATTATGATAAGAAAAGGGGAATTAACCGAATTCAAACCTGATAAAATGACCTTAGGTGTTGCACCTGTCAAAGAAGCTTCATTCACAAATAACTGCATTGAAACAAAACCCGGAGATTTATTTTATCTGTTTTCTGATGGTTTCTCCGATCAGTTCGGAGAAATTACTGATAAGAAATTTAAATACAAGCATTTCAAGCGTATAATTCATTCATTTGAAGAGCTTTCGATGGCGCAACAGAAACTACATCTCGAAAGTACTTTTAATGAGTGGAAAGGCAATGCCCAGCAGGTGGATGATGTTCTGGTTATTGGTTTTCAATTATAATTTTTAATATAATGATGAAGCTCAAAGCTTTCAGAATAAGGAATTTCAGGTCAATTGTTGATACCGGATGGCAGAATATATCTCCTGACAACATTACATGCCTTATCGGCCAGAACGAATCAGGAAAGACATCAGTCCTGGAAGGATTGAAAGTTTTCTATTCCGGAATTATCTCCGAGGATGTTCTGCGCAGTGACCTTTCTTTACCTGAAGTAAGCTGCCGTTTCACTATTCCTAAAGGGTGGTTAATTAAAATTACGGATAACCCGGGCACAGAATTGAAAGAACTGTTGTCGGGACTTACACATCTTGAGCTTACAAGGAGTTGGATTGCGGATCTGTCCTCGGTGATTAACGTCAGTGGTGAAATAAGCCAGTATCTTGATTCACTTGAAGATGCCTGGAGAATCTATCTGAATGATGTAACTGTGAAGCTGGATGAAGAGATGTTGTCTATCCGGAATCTGGAAAATACATTTTCAAAACTTATTGAAGAAGAGTCAGATATAAGATCAAAGCTTTCCCAGGATGAAGGGAAAGGATTCAGTTTCTGGTTATTCGGGAAGAAACAAAAGGATGAGGATAATTCGAAAAATACCCACTTCCCGGGATTGAAAAATAACCTGAATCAATTAAAAAAGCAAAAAGAAGAGATCAATGAACTTCTCCTGAAAAAACAAGCAGTCAAAAGAGCAGGTGAAATGTGGAAGAAACTTCAGGATAGATGCTCCCAGATAGACAATCATCTCGGGGAACTTTCACTCAAACTGGAAGAACGCCATCAGAGGATGACACTTCTGATGCGGCCAATTGAAGATGATGTTGATAATGAATGGAAAGAAGTGCTTTACGATTACCGGAAAACAAGATCTGAGAGAGAACAATGGATAGCGGAACTTGACACTCATATAGCGTTTTCAGGGTATATTATTGATGGCAGCAATGAAGAAGAGGCTGATAATAAGGTAAATGAGGTCATTCAGTCATATAAGTCACAATTCAATAATGCTTTCTTAGGTAAAAGGTATTTTGAGTATTGTCCTGTTTTTGAGTTGTTTGAAGACTTTGGGAGTCTGCTGCCCAACAGGATTGACATGGAAGATATTATCAGCGGGAATGAAAATGTTGAAGGTTATAAAGCTGCCAGAAATTTTCTTTCTCTCGCACAGCTTGATTATTCTTTTTTCCAACAGCCGTCGAGTCGTATCCTGAAACAGAAAATTGAAAACCTTAATAATACACTTACACGTAATTTCCATGATTTCTGGCAGCAGTCAATTGGAAGGAATAATAAGATTCATATTCAATTCGAACTTGACCACTACAATTCCTCTTATCTTGGGAAAGCCGGTAAGCCTTACCTTGAATTCTGGATTAAGGATGAAGGTGAACGTCTTTATCCAAAGCAACGAAGCAGGGGCGTCAGATGGTTTTTATCCTTCTATATGGAGTTGATGGCTTCGGCTAATGTAACTGATAAACATATGGTGCTTCTGGTTGATGAACCAGGGGTAAGTCTTCATGCCAGGGCTCAGGAGGATGTTCTGAAAGTATTTGAGAATATTAAGGATAAGATCCAGATTATTTATACTACCCATTCCCCGCATCTTGTCGAGATCAACAAGCTACACAGGATTCTTGCAGTTCAGCGCGATGATCTCGACAGCATGAGAAGTACTTCACGGATACTGGATCCGTTCCAGTTATCGTCCGCCTCCCCCGATACACTCACCCCATTGCAAAGCATTCTCGGTAACCCAATGGGAAGTGAAGGATTCTCCTCAAAGAGATTTAACCTGATTGTAAATGATACAGGATCATTCTACATGTTAAATGCGATAATCCTCTTAATGGGATTTAAAGGTAAAATTTGTGTAATACCTTCAACCAATGTCTCTTCCATTCCATTATTGTGTAATATTATGATGGGGTGGGGCTTGGATTTTGCAGTCCTTCTTTTTGAAAATGATGATGAGATACACATGGCTGAACTTCTGAAAAATTCAGTTTTTAAAACAGATAATAAAAGCAGGGAAATTATTATCAGAATGCCGGGAGCTTTTTTAAATTCCGAAGACATTTTATCGACGCTTGATTTCAAGAACCTACTTTTAGAATCAAGGGAGGGCATTCCTGTGCCGAATTCAGTATATCTCAGAGAAAAGGAACTTCCCAGAAATTTTCTACTAAGCAGATTCCTTTCAAATGTAAAAGAGGGAAAGATTAAGGCTTCCGATTTTGATGAAGAGACTCTTGAGAATTTTAAGCTGATCACTGATCTGCTTGGGGGTTTAAAATAAAATTCTGATTTATTTTGCACTTTATGCTTGTTTTCCTACTTTTGTCGCGCTTCATAAGTCAGGTATTATTGTAATGGAGAGATGGGTGAGTGGCTTAAACCAGTCCCGAGGCTTCGGGACTAAACTGCCGTATCACAAAAAGGTTCTTAATTGTAATGGAGAGATGGGTGAGTGGCTTAAACCAGCAGTTTGCTAAACTGCCGTATGGGAAACTGTACCGGGGGTTCGAATCCCCCTCTCTCCGCAAAGCTTAAATGAATCCCGCCAACGGCGGGATTATTTATTTTACTGAAGTCCCAAAGAAAGCTTGCTTTCTGAAGGGACTGAAGGAAAATAAATAAGACCCGAAGGGTTCATTTAAGCTCTGCTAGGTTCTCCCTTTGGGGATCACGACCGAACGAAGAGAGGTCGTAATCCCGCGATAAAATAATTATTAAATACAGCAATCAGCAAGGCTTATATTACACATTAATTTCATTATAAGTACTTAAGCAGAACTATACCGGAACTATTCCCTGTGTTTATATCGAAGATTCTCCCGATCTTGCAGTAAGGGACCTGATGCAGCTGACTGATGATCGTCTTCTATTGCTCGACAAGTCTTCTTTAACAAGAGGATTGAACTGGTTTCTTGGGAAAATTAGCACAGCTGGTGCAGTTTTGGTTAAATATTGGCATGTTGATGAATATGCTTGACAATAAAAGCAGCATCTCTACCTACTCCACCTACAAGACCGGAAGTCAGACCATATTGGAATAACATTCCAATGAAGTACATCCCTTCGATCTCAGAGGAAACTCCCCTTTTAGTTATGGGCCATCCATTCTTTTCATAAGTGACTTTCAGATCTATCCATGAAAAATCTGGCTTAAAACCTGTCGCCCATACAATTGAAGAAACTGTAACTACTTGTCCATCTTCTAATTTAGGCTGACCATTGTAAACTCCAATCATACGAGGAACTTGTTCAACACCAGCATCAACAAGATCTTCAACGGATACATTTATTAGTGGTCCTCCTCCTTTTAAAATACTCTTTTTAGCTTTACGTCCTATAGGTGTCCTGACTGTAAGAATATTGTTTGCAAACCACCAATAAAGTCTTCCTGCATAACGAAAAATTGGATCAGGAATATGAAATGTAGGATGTCCTGAAATAAGGGTATGTCTACTTCCTGAAAGTTCGATGGCAATTTCCACTCCTGAAGTTCCTGCTCCTACTACAAGCACGTCACCAGAGGGCAATGAATCTGGATTAAGATACTGAGAAGAATGAATTTGATGAATACTTTCATCCAAATCTTTTGCGAATTCGGGGATGCGTGGTAGAGGATTAGTCCCCGTAGCAACAATAATCTTATCACATTTCAAGATACTTTTGGCTGTAGTTATTTCAAATCCTGATTGCGTTCGAGATAGATGATTTACCTTCTCTCCCAAGCGGATAGGCAATTTAAATTTTTCTGCATATTTTTCAAGATATTCAGCCATATCATCTTTTGAAGGCGTACTACCTCTCGATGAAGGAAATGAGAATCCAGGCAATCCATCGTATTGTGATGGGGTAAATAAATGGAGCGAATCCCATCGCTTTCGCCAAGAATCGCCAACATTTTTAGCAGCATCAATAATTACGAAATCCTCACCTGCATTTAATAGATGATACCCTGCAGCTAAACCCGCCTGCCCTGCACCAATAATGATCGTACCCCAATTCACTTTTTCATTTATATTATCTGTTTTCATATTCTACAAAAATTTAAAGCTTAAAATCAGTTTAATTATTTATTATAAATAAAAATTAAGGCATTAGAATTTCGTTCTGAGTTTTCCTTAATAATGGATAGGTCGAGACAATTTAATCATACTCTTATCAAATTAATTATTAAGTATTTAACAATTGAACAATGCAAATGTTCATGGAAAATATGAGTATGTCGAAGGACATGTTGAGATCGATATGGAGAATCTCGATCAGCCTGATGAAACGGTTTCTCCTCCGCTCCCACCTCCGCCACCACCAGCTGCAGATGTCATTCAGCAGGTCAATATTTTGAAAGGTGTTGATCCTGAACTCGATGCTGAAGCAAAAAGGGTTGTAAAATCATTTCCACCATTTGAACCTGGCAAAATGGCGGGAAAACCCGTCCCGGTATAGTACATTATGCACATTAATTTTCTAATTCATTAAAATCACGTCTTTAACCCCGGCTTTCAGTGGTAAATTAAACATGGCCAACTCTGGTCAGGGACTCTGACTTCTCCACTTTAATCTGATTTATCCAGAACATTTGTGAAGGGTAATTGTTTATGAAAAGGGCTAGTATTCTAAAAAACCTGGCATGTTAATTAATGTAGATTATTCTAAAAAGCCGGGTGTAAATAATTTTTTTAAAATAGATTGATAATCAGTTTATTAACAATTGTCAGACGAAATAAAATTTTTTAATCGTCAAAATGGGGGGATTATACCTGATTTCTGACATTTGGATTATTTAAAATGTCTCAAAGTAATAAATAAGAAAAGAAAAAATAATTTTATAAATAATTCATAATCAGAAGTAAAAAAGTCAATGTTGTACTATTGTTGAGTTATGAAAAATAGAATAAAAATCATTGAGAAAGTGAAATTTACTTCGACTTTTTCGCTCATAAGTTGTTATTTATTTACTTTGATAAAAAAGGTCTGACTTATGAAAAAATTAGTCCTGTTTTTTATTTCACAGGTTATTCTTCTGCCCGTGTTTTCTCAACTGTCAGTTAAAGGGAAGATTACGGATGATAAGAATATTCCGGTTGTTGGTGCATCGGTACAGGTTAAAAATACATTACGAGGCACTTTTAGCGATATTGATGGAGGGTTCATCATTGTTGCTTCTTCTAATGACACATTGGTATTGTCAATGTTAGGGATGGCGACTCAGAAGATTCCGGTTGCCGGCAAAACGATCATAAACGTAAAGATGCTTGAGGAATCCAAGGAATTGAACGAGGTGGTGGTGATTGGTTACGGAACTGTTAAAAAAAGCGATTTGACCGGATCCGTAGCATCTATAAAATCGGTTGATCTTACAAAAATCACCTCCTTAAATCCGGAGCAGGGATTGCAGGGAAAAGTTGCCGGTGTTCAGGTGACCAGTACCTCGGGGGCACCCGGAGCCGTGCCTACTCTTCGCATACGTGGTGTGGGTACCTTTAACAATAGTTCTCCCATCTTTGTTGTCGATGGGGTAATTCTGGATGACATTTCCTTTCTTAACTCGGAAGATATTGCTTCCATGGATATTCTTAAAGATGCTTCGGCCACAGCCATTTATGGTTCCCGTGGAGCCAACGGAGTCATTTTGGTAACCACCAAAACCGGACAAAAAGGAGAAGGTAAAGCCACCTTTAGTTACTCCGGAGAATATAGCGTGCAGGTATTGGCAAAGAAAATCGATTTGCTCTCGGGGAGGGATTATGCCACGGTAGTAAATGAAATTACCCCAACCTATAATAATGTGGATTTGGTTCCAAATACCGACTGGCAGTCCCTTATATTTCATCCGGCCTCCATTCAGAGCCATCAATTATCGGCTTCCGGTGCTACGGAATCAACTCAATATTATGTGAGTATGGGTTATTTCAAACAGGAAGGGATAGTAGATAAATCAAGCTATGAGAGGGTCACTTTCAAATTAAATAATACCTATTCCTTAACAAAAAATATTAAGCTGGGTAATTTTGTAACTATCACTCCTTATAAGCAGCAAAATGCGCCCAATGTGACCTATTCTGCATATCGGGCCCGACCCGATCTGCTTCCCTATAATCAGGATGGGAGTTTTGCAGAAGTATTTAACGTAGGAAATCCTCTGGCCGATCTGTCATATTCCAATGATTATAATAAAGGGGTTCGTGGTGTGGGCAATCTCTTTGCCGAAGCAACTATCATGAAGAATTTTAAAGCCAAAACCAGCTTTGGTGTAGATGCTGCCTATAATCAAAGTACAAGTTTTACACCGGCATATTTCGTATCTCCGCAGCAACAAAACCTGCTGAATACTCTCATAAAAGGAAACAGTCACAACATTACCTGGCTCTGGGAAAATACCCTTTCTTTTAATAAGCAATTTGGCATTCATTCCATTGATATCGTGTCAGGCTATACTATGCAGAAAGCCTCATCAGAGAATTTCTCAATTACAGGGAAAAACATAATCCGTACTTCCCCGGATTTCTGGTATCTCAACCCCAGTTATGTCTATGATCCCACTAATGGGGTCAATACCATTGGCAGCATTTCGAACGGAGTGGATCCCAACCAAAATTATTCTATGATTTCGTACCTCTTCAGGGCTAACTATACCTATAATTCAAAATATATTTTAACAGCCACCTACCGCCACGATGGGTCCTCCAAATTCAGTTCCGGTAACCGGTATGGCAATTTCCCTTCCTTTGCTGCAGGTTGGAATGTATCCAAAGAACACTTCATGGAAAATTCACCATTCATTTCGAATTTAAAAGTGAGAGGGAGTTGGGGAATCATAGGAAATGATAAAATCGCATATGATAAACAATATTCCCTCACTCAGACCATGGTAACAGTACTGGGAAGCCCTCCCTCAGCAAATTCAGCCATCACCTACTCTGTTTCCGGTAACCCAAACCTGAAATGGGAAAGCACTACTCAAGGTGATGCTGGTCTGGAAATTGGTCTGTTCAAAAACAAACTATCCGGAGAATTCGACTATTATAATCGTGTTACCAAGGACATCCTGATCCCATTGTCCACACCTGATTACCTGGGAAACGGACAAGGTGCTAAAGTGGATTTCAATGCAGCTTCAGTGAAAAACAGTGGCTTTGAGAGCAAAATTACATGGAAAGACAAAATCGGACAAGTATGGTATAGCATTACTATTTTGGGATCGACCCTTCAGAACAAAGTTTTAAAAGTTGGAGGAAGCAGTGGAATCGATTCTGTGTTGTATGGTGGATATCTGGCTAATGGGATCCCTGTAACCCAAAGCAGGGTGGGTCTGCCCATCGGAGCTTTTTATGGATACAAAACCAATGGAGTGTTTCAGACTATTGCGGATCTGAATGCATATCCCCATCTATCCACAGCAATTCCTGGCGATTTACGGATAGTTGACGTGAATAATGATGGGAAGATTGACGGTAATGACCGGACCTACATCGGATCACCCATTCCCAAATTCATTCTGGGATTTAATTTTGAAGCCGATTATAAGGGTATCGACTTCTCCTTTGATATCCAGGGAGTTTATGGCAATAAGCTTTTCAATGCCAAGGAAGTTGTCCGGCCTGATCCCTACAACTGGGAAAAGCACGTTTTGGGGGCCTGGACAGGCCCCGGAACCAGCAATTCGGAACCCATAGCCTCCTATGGCGGGAACAATTACCTTCCTTCCGATAAATTTGTTCAGGATGGATCGTTTAGCCGATTACGAAATGTAACCCTGGGCTATACATTACCTTCGGGTATTACCAAAAAGATAGCAATTAATCAATTGAGGATCTATGTAAAAGGCTCCAATGTATTTACTCTTGCAAAGTTTACAGGGTACACCCCTGAAATTGGAAGCTCTGATGTTCTTTCCAATGGGATTGATTATGGAACCTATCCGGTCACTTCGGTTTATTCCTTTGGTATTAACTTAACTTTCTGATTATCATGAAAATAAAAAATAAAATCTTGCTCTGCATATTCATCCTGTTGGTAGGATGTACCGACTTTCTACAGATGGATCCCCAGGGAGATTTGACACAGGCTTCTTTTCCTGCCTCTTCCTCGGATGCCTTGCAGGCCACTAATGCTGTATATGCGGCGGTAAGGGATTGGTATTATAATTCGGGCGGATACCCCATTTTGGATATCATGTCAGATGATGCCTATAAGGGTAGTAATACCAATGACCAATTATCCACTGTAGGAGCCTACAATAATTTCACATTCAGCTCAACAGGGGATGGATTGGACCGTTGGTGGGCCACCTTATATCAGGGCATCAAATGGGCCAATGTTGTCGTTGATAAGGTGTCAACCGTATCGATGGATACAATCTTAAGAAACCGGTATGTAGGTGAGGCAAGATTCCTGCGCGGACTCTTCTATTTCGATCTGGTTCGTGCCTGGGGAGGCGTACCCGTAGTGACTTCAGCTAACCCTTCCTTGCATCTGGGTAGAGCCACAACCGAAGAAATATTCAGTCTTATCGTTTCAGATTTGCAATATGCAGAGATCCATCTTACAAAAAAAAGCGAACTTATCTCCTCTGATCAGGGAAGGGCTACTGCCGGAGCTGCAGAGGCCTTACTGACAAAAGTTTACCTTTTTCAAAAGGATTTTGTGAATGCTGAAAAATACGCCCTGAAAGTTATTCAATCCAACGAATATTCTCTCGAGCCTAATTTTTTAGATGCCAATGGAGTGAATGGTAATAATGGGGTAGAATCAATATTCGAAGTGGGGGCTTTGGGTGTAGAAGATTTTAATGGGGGAGGTGCCCAATATGCAAATACGCAGGGAGTAAGGGGTTCGCCAAACCGGGGGTGGGGATTCAATCGCCCATCCATGGATTTAAGAAAGTCATTTGAACCGGGAGACCCTCGTCTGAAAGGTACGATCATCGATCTTGGTGATACCATAGATGGTGTATATATCAAGGGGGATCCTGATCCGGCCAACGATCCGGTTATAACACTGAATCAAAATGGTGATACCCTCAATATTCAATGTTATAATCGAAAAGTATGGGTTCCGGGAAACGATACTCCCACGCAATGGGCTCATCATAGAAGGTTGATCCGATATGCCGATGTATTGTTGATGGCTGCTGAAGCCCTGAACGAAAATGGGAAACAAACAGATGCCCTTACCTATCTGAATCAGGTAAGAAAAAGAGCCAGAGGAGGAAACATTTCAGTCTTGCCGGATATTTCTATTACAGATAAAAATTTACTCAGGGATAAAATATTGCTTGAACGCCGACATGAATTTGCTCTGGAAGGAGAACGGTTCTGGGATCTTGTACGAACAGGGAATGCGGCTGCAGTACTGGGTCCCCTGGGATTTATTCCCGGTAAAAATGAATTGTTGCCCATTCACCAGAGTGAAATCGATATTTCACAGGGATCCTTAACACAAAATCCTAATTATTAATGTAATTCAATCCCATTCGATATGTATAACTAAATAATTGACAATTATGAAAAGAAAAATTCTGATTCTTAGTGTTTTAATGATGATTGCAGCTGTCGTCTTAATAGATAGTTGTAAAAAAAGTAATCCTGCACCTCTTAACCTGGGAACATTGATGGTTGGTACAATAGATTTGAATGCCGCCGCTGCTCCCACGAACGTGCCTGTTAACCCCACAATTACTGCCACTTTTACTACAGAGGTTGATGCAACGACCGCAACAGCCAGTAACATAACCCTTACAGAGGATTATGATGCTGTTTCTATTCCTTTGACTATTACAGCCTTAGGTAAAATAGTTACCATCGTTCCTACCGCAAACCTGGCCAATGGAGCGCTATATAAACTTGCCATCACTTCAGGGTTAAAAGCTTCCGATGGGCAACCTCTTACCGCCATCGACCGTTCGTTCACTACCTTGGGTTCATTCCTCCCGGCAGGGGTAGTCGCATATTGGAACTTTGACGGAAATGCCAATGACCAGACGGGAACCTATAACGCTTTAACAGCTGGTGTCACCGCTATTACCTATGTAACGGGCCGTAATGCAACTTCCGGTCAGGCAGCAAGCTTTAACGGAACCACCTCTCTGATTGAGATTCCCAATGGAGATGTACTGGAACTTTCCAGCGACTTCTCTTTAAGTTTTTGGGTAAAAGAAGACTCCACTGCAAAGCGGGATCAGTTTGTTATGGGATTGGCCGGATGGAATGGGTTCCAATTCGAAATCAATAACAATGGAAACAATAAACTGGGAGAATGCAAATTGGCAGTTCAATACAGCCTTTCCGGCGGTACATCTGCCTCACAGGACCTATGGTTTAATGGTGCTGCAACCGGCACAACCAAAGACAATGGTGGATGGCAGGGCTGGACTTTTTCCAAAGACCTTACTTCGAATAATGGAACTGGTGTTAACGGTTTACTGGCTAAACAATGGGCTCATGTTGTTTGCACCTATGATCATGCTACCAAAATTGGTACAATGTATATTAATGGTCAGAAGATGAAGGAACAAGATTTTAATCTGTACGGCACAGGCCATGCCCTCTATAATGCAACAGGACTGAAATTTCACGGAAACGCTGCTAATAACTCCTTTGTCTTTGGCTTTATCCAGGATAAGGTTAGTCCTACCATTACAGATAGCTGGGCCGATTATACGGTTACTACCAATGGTCATTTTCAGGGTCTTCTGGATGATGTCGCCATCTATCATTCGGTACTGACTCCCGCACTGATCACACTCATGTATAACTCCGGGAAACCGTAATTAATTTTGCAGTCAGTTGAAAAGGGAGGGCAAAGCAGCCCTTCCTTTTCTTTTTATTCATTATCTTTTGGTTATGAAATTTAAAATTTACCTGTTTTCTTATTTCATATTTTTCATTGGTATCCTGTCATGCAGGAAAGACACCTCTCCAAAGAACAATGAGGGAATGATCCAAATAATAAGTGTGAAGATTGGTACATCCACTCTAAACGTCAGTGGCACAATAAAAAACGTACCCAATGATCAGCCTATTCAGTTTGCATTCACCAGTGCGATAGATACTAATTCCATTTTTAAGGTGATTACCCTTCAAAATTCCATAGGAGTTAAGGTTGCTTATACATACTCTTTGATAAATAATTCTACTGCTCTCACCCTGACTCCAACTCCAATCCTGCAGTATTCCGCCGATTATACCCTGGCAATTTCCTCCGCCTTACGCGGCATTAACGGTGAGACTTTCCCGGGCATCCGATATAAATTTACAACTCTTGCAGGTTCAATAGTGATAGATTCCATCAGCATCAATGGAAAAGCGATGACAACTTCCTCGTTACAAAACATTGACCCTAAAAAGATCAACTTTAAGGTAACTTTTTCACAAGCCCTGGATCCCGCAAATTACAAATCATCATTTTCATTCACAGGACCTCCTTTATCATTTACTCTTTCAAGCGACAATAAAACACTTCTGGCCTCTAATACTGCAAAGGCAAAAGGCCTTACCAGGTATTCATTTTCCATTTCCTCCACATTGAGCTCGGCCGGAGGCTTTGCCTTCGGAGGTTTTTCTTCTGATTTTTATACAGCAATCGATTCCACATATCAATACACACAGATATCGGATGATGATCTTTTAACACTGATACAACGACAGACCTTTAAATATTTCTGGGATTTTGGCCATCCTTCATGCGGTATGGCACGTGAACGGAATTCTTCGGGCGATATCGTTACCACGGGAGGCTCAGGATTTGGCATTATGGCTATGATTGTGGCCATGGAAAGAGGATTCATTTCCAGGATGGATGGCATCGCCCGACTCGATAAAATCCTTGGCTTTTTAGAAACCTGTGATCGTTTTCATGGTGTTTGGCCACACTGGTTAAACGGTATAACGGGAAAGACGCAGCCATTTAGTGCTACGGACACCGGAGGAGATGTTGTGGAAACCTCCTATATGATCGAGGGCCTGCTTTGCATGAGACAATACCTTGATTCCACCGTCCCGGCAGAGAAAACAGAAATCGATCGGATCAATAATTTATATAGTTCTATTGAATTTGACTGGTTTACAAATGGTGAAAAAACCCTCTACTGGGAATGGTCACCTGATTATGGGTACAACCTTAAAATCCAGGGCTACAATGAGACCCTGATCACATACCTCATAGCCGCCTCTTCTCCGACACATTCCATTACAGAAGATGTGTATACAAAGGGATATGCAAATAACGGAGGAATCAGAAACGGAAGAAGTTATTATGGATATCTTTTACCCCTGGGTTCAGACTACGGAGGACCTTTGTTTTTTACCCAATATTCATATATGGGACTTGATCCCCGGCATCTCAAAGATCAATATGCTGATTACTGGGAACAAAATGTAAATCAATCTCTGATAAATTGGGCATATTGCCTTGCAAATCCAAAAAAATATCCGGGTTATGGTGCCGCGATATGGGGGTTGACTGCTTCCGATAATCCATGGGGATATAATGCACAATCCCCGACCAATGACCTGGGAGTAATCACACCTACAGCTGCCATTTCTTCTATTGCTTATACCCCGGTTCAATCTTTGAGCGCATTGAAAACTGATTATTATTTTCTCGGGGACCATCTCTGGGGCGATTATGGCTTTTACGATGCCTTTGATGTAACCGAGGGATGGTGGGCTACATCCACACTGGCCATCGACCAGGGGCCAATTATTTGTATGATTGAAAACTACAGAACAGGACTATTATGGAATTTGTTCATGTCAACCCCCGAAGTACAAAACGGTTTGACAAAACTTGGCTTCACCTATTGAAAACAATGAAAAACCTCAGGTTATATACTCTATTCGCTCTGATTATATTTGGTGTTAACTGTTGTGTGGATAAAAGGGAGAAAACAACAGGAAAAAATAGTTTATCAGAGTGTAAAAAGATATCAGACGATTCGCTCCTCACTCTGGTTCAGTACAGAACATTTCAATATTTCTGGGATGGGGCTGAACCTAATTCGGGAATGGCTCGTGAAAGATTTCATGTTGACGGAAAATATCCCGAGAATGACTCGAATGTTGTTACAACCGGAGGTAGTGGGTTTGGTCTTATGGCAATCCTGGTAGGTATTGAAAGAGGTTTTATTACAAGAGATAAAGCTGTCGACCGTTATTCCAGGATAGTGGATTTTCTTAAAAAAGCCGATAGGTTTCACGGAGCCTGGTCTCACTGGTTATATGGTGAAACTGGAAAAGTGAAGCCATTCAGTAAGAAAGACGATGGTGCAGATATTGTAGAAACGGCTTATCTGATGCAGGGACTATTGTCGGTAAGGCAATATTTTATCAACGGATCAGAGCAGGAAAAGGCACTTGCTTCCAAAATTGACACACTATGGAAAGAAGTAGAGTGGAACTGGTTCACAAAAGGAGGGGAACCAGTTATTTACTGGCACTGGTCGCCTGATTATGGCTGGCAGATGAATAATCCGGTAAAGGGTTATAACGAATGCCTGATCTTATATGTACTTGCAGCATCTTCTCCGACTTTTCCCGTTTCTTCAGATGTTTATCAAAAGGGATGGGCAAGAGATGGTGCAATAAAAGGAGAGCATGAAAAATATGGTTATATACTATCATTGAACCACAATGGTTCTCCAGAATATGGTGGTCCACTCTTCTGGTCTCATTATTCTTATCTGGGATTAGACCCCCGACATCTTAAAGACTCATATGCAGATTACTGGCATGAAAATATTAATCAGACTCTTATTAATTGGCAATGGTGTACCAGGAATCCTGATAAGTATGCAGGCTATAGGAAAGATTGCTGGGGGTTAAGTGCCAGTTATTCAATTAATGGATATGCAGCTCATAGCCCTGGTGAAAGTAATGACCTTGGAGTAATTTCTCCTACTGCCGCACTTTCAGCTTTTCCATATACACCTGAGCAGTCGATGGATGCCCTGAAGCATTTTTATTACATACTTGGTAGCAAAATATGGGGTATCTATGGTTTTTATGATGCTTTCAGCGAACAAAATAGCTGGTATCCTGAGAGATATCTTGCTATAGATCAGGGTCCTGTAGTAATTATGATCGAAAACTACAGATCTGGTCTTCTATGGGATCTTTTCATGTCAAGTCCAGAAGTCAAAAACGGTCTTCAAAAACTTGGATTCAGCTACTGACCTTAAATCATATTGCAACACTTTTAAAGAGGTTTTAAAAAGATTTAGTGTAAATTTAAAATCTTGAAAGAATATTGCATTGATTAACCAGATGTCAGCACTTCGTAAAAATATTCGCGGAATATGTTTTACAATTTTAATTTCTCTTTCAGGGATTTCCTTCCTGCATGCTTCAGCTTTATCAACTGACCAGGTTATTAAAAGGTTTATTTCCAATCATGTTCCGGTTGAAAATCAAAACTGGGGCATTAGTCAAAGTCCGGCAAACAGTTTCATTTATTTTGCAAATTCTGAAGGATTAATAGAATTTAACGGAATCAGCAGCAGACTATTTAGTCTTCCATATGGACAGACTATAAGATCTGTTCATGTATCGCAAGATGGAACTATATTCACCGGTTCATTTGAGGAATTCGGCTACTGGAAGGATAGTCACGCTGGTAATCTTGTATATCATTCTCTTTCCGATAAGATAAGTATTGAAAAAAATGACGAAATATGGAAGATCTATGAAGATAACGGTATTATTTATTTTCAGTCATTCACGACAGTTTATTGTTATAACGGGGTTAAAGTGAAATCCATAAAAGGGCCATTTACTTTATTATTCATGTTTCAAACCAGCAAGGGATTTATAACTCAGGTTCTTGGGAGTGGTCTTTACTGGTTCGAAGGTACAGAATTCAAATTCATTCCTGGAAGTGAACTGTTCAGCTGGAAAAAGGTGCATTCTATTATTGAAACAGGTGATAATGAGTATTGGATTTGTACGGCAAATGACGGAATTTTCAGATTTGACGGGGGAAAATTTGTATTTAAAAATTCAGAAATATCTTCCTATCTGAAGTTGCAGACCTGTAATGCCGGGTTATCCCTTAACGATTCATTATTTGTTTTTGGGACAATACAGAATGGTGTTGTACTTTGTAACAGAGAAGGGGAAATAATAAAGAAATTTGATTACACCAATGGTCTGAATAACAATACAGTATTATCGCTGTATAAGGATCGTGATAACGGACTATGGATCGGATTGGATGAAGGCGCTAACTACTATAATGTTTTTTCTCCCGGGGCTACTTATACAAATTATTCAGGTACATTAGGTACAATATATACCATTATTCAGGATAAAGGAAAGTTATATCTCGGGACAAATCATGGTTTGTTTGTGGCTACAATAAAAAATTTAAATGAAGATTATAGTTTTTCAGATATTAAACTTTTGACAGGAACTCAAGGTCAGGTCTGGACAATTGATCAGTATGATGACCAGATATTATGTGGACATAACGATGGTACTTTTCTGCTTGATGGTCCAGACGTAAGAAAGATATCGGATATTACAGGTGGTTGGACTATAAGAAAATACAATGATCTTCTGATTGAGGGAACATACACAGGAATAATATTCTTCAGAAAAGACAATAAAGGCAGATGGACTTTCAGGAATAGAATTAAAGGGTTTGGTGAGCCCACCAGACACATTGAGGTTGATTATCTGGGATATATATGGGCTTCACATCCTCAAAAGGGTATTTATAAAATCGAGTTGAATGAAGCGCTTGATTCAATTATCAACTTGAAGTTTTTTAATAGCATTTCAGGAGTCCCGAGAAAAATTGAGATACATAAAATTAATAATCAGATTATTTTTTCTACATCTGACTCTACATATGCTTTTAATTATGAAAAGGGGGAAATATTTCCTTTAGTCAAGCTTAACCAGACTCTGGGAGATTTTCGGACAGCGTCTCAGATAATACCCTATCTGAAAAATTACTACTGGTTTGTCAGTGGTAACAAGATTGCTTTATTTGAAATATCAAAAGATTTTGAAGCAGTAAAGAAATTGGAACTTGTTCAGAAATCTTCCGATATCCGTGAAAGAGAATTACAAATTATTCAGCTAAGTGAAAATAGTGTTCTCATACCTACCCGCCAGGCTTTTATAATTTACAATCTATCACGTTTGGGATTATCTTCATCTGCTTCAGATTTGAAAATCAGCAAACTTGTTTTTGAGGGCGATAAAAAGAAGATTGAATTTTCAGTAGAAGACAATCGTGAAATAAAGGTTCCATACAATACTAATAATCTTACAGTCCATTTCGCTAATCCTGGTCAGTTTTATATGGAACAGAAGAAGTTCCAATATAAACTTTTGGAGATTGATGATGACTGGCACAATACCACACAGGATTATTTCTCATATTTAAACCTTGGTTATGGAACTTACAATCTTATTATCCGGTCAGATATAACCAGTAATTTCGATAAGATAGTATTTACTATTGAAAGACCATGGTATCTGGAATGGTATTCGTATGTTTTATATAGTCTGATCTTAACAGGCTTTGTTGTTTTCAGCATAAGGATATTCCGGATTGAACTCAGAAAGCAAAAGCAGCTTATTGAATTCGAGGTAAACAGAAACAAACTGGAGAGTGAACTGGATTACAAAAGTTATGAGTTGATGCTGACAATGAGATATCTTATTCAAAAAAATGAAATTTTAACTGAATTGCAGGAACAGATAACTACTCTTCAGGAGCAATCTGCAAAATTTCCCGTGAAATTCATCCGGGAGATGGAAAGGGTAATAAATCAAGGCCTCGATTCCCAGACTGAAGAATGGAAGAATGCGATGAATGTTTTGAAATTATCGCAACAGGGATTCTTTAAAAGATTAAAAGAAAAGTATCCTAATCTGACTCCCCATGATCTGAGATTAAGTTCATACCTGAGAATGAACTTTACTACGAAAGAAATTGCAAAGCTATTAAATATTTCAGGCAGAGCAGTCGAAATAAGCAGGTACAGGTTAAGGCGGAAACTAAGCCTTGGTCATGATAAGAATCTCACGGAGTATCTTATTAAAGAATCTGAAAGTGAAGAGTAAATCGCAATTGAAATTATGACTTGTAATAAGGTTTGTGGTTAATGGATTTCACCTTTTCAATAACCCAATAACTCTTATCTGCTTTCAATGACTTATTCAAAGTGTATCGAATAATATTTGCATTTTCATTTGTTATGTTCTGAGAATGTTGTATATTCGCACCGTATTTTTTAAACTGAAACGATTAAACTAAATAGATCGGGAGTTGTTAAATAAACAAAGTATTAAAAAGATTAGAAAAATGAAGAACAAAGTTTTAATGGGATTAGCCGCTATCACAATGGTCGCTTTCCTTTCTAGTTGTGGAAAAGTTCCACAGGCAAAAGTAGATGCTACTAATGCAGCAATCACAGCTGCACAGACTGCTGAAGCAGCTGTTTATGTGCCGGCTGAATTTACAGCTGTACAGGATTCAATGAAAGCTATTAATGCTGCAATTGAAGTTCAGAAATCAAAATTATTCAAGAAATTTGGTCCTATCTCACTCAAATTGGATGAAACATTAGCCGCAGCAAACAAAGCAGCTGCTGATGCTGCTGTTAAGAAAGAAGAAGTTAAGAAAGATTTTGAAACATCACTGGCAGCTGTAAAAGCTGTTATTGAAGAAAACAAAACTCTCATAACCAAAGCTCCAAGAGGAAAAGAAGGCGCAGCTGTTCTTGAGCAGATTAAAACCGAAATGACCACTATCGAAGCCTCTGTAGCTGAAGCTCAGGGTCTGTATGATAAAGGTTCATACATGGAAGCAAGCAACAAAGTTAAGGCTGCAAGTGAAAGAGCAACCGGTATCAATACCGAACTTAAAGATGCTATTGCAAAAGTACATGGAAAAGGAAAAGTTGCAGCAGCACCAGCCGCTAAGCCAGCCGCTAAACCAGTTAAAAAATAATTAATAAGTTTTAGCTTATTTATATAAAACCCCCGGGAATTTCCCGGGGTTTTTTTTAAAAGTCGTCACAGGTTCACATGAGAAAGATTTGGAGAGATGTGCTGATCTTTTCTGCTATTGCAGTTTCTATTCCATTAGTAATTTTATTATTGATCCGATTTACCCCTAACCCACCAACTGGTGAAATGGGATATGCCAGGGAAATTCTTTCAATGGCAGGAACAAATAGGGCAGATATATATTCTAAAAAGCTCTTTACCGAGGCAAGGATCTTTTATGATTCTGCAATGGTAAACTGGCAAAAAGAAAACAAAAGATTTCTTTATTTCAGACATTATGAAAGGGTTATAATTTTTGCTCAACTTTCTGCCAAAAAAGCAAGCCAGGCTGCTGATAATTCAATAAGTAGTTCATCGAACCTGAAAATATTACTGAAACAGAAAATTGAGTCTCTTAATGATATTGTAATTCAGATTGATGAACTTTTCACTACTTATCCATTGACATCAGAGATCCGTGACCGTATCTCAAAAGGCAAGCTTTTACTTAAAGAGGCAGAGATATTGTATAATAAAGGTCAGTATTTCCAGGCAAACAGAAAAATTATTGATTCGGAGTATCTTCTCACTGAATCGTACGAAAATGCATCTGCAAATCTGAAAAACTACTTCAAATCTTATTCAGTATGGAAAAAATGGGTTGATAAGACTTTAAATGAATCCAAAAAAAATTGTGATTATTCAATAATTATTGATAAATTTTCACGAAAATGTTTTATTTATCTTAATGGTTCCAGAAAGTATGAATTTGAAGCCGAATTAGGAAGAAACTGGGTTGGAGATAAGAGAGTAAAAGGCGATATGGCAACTCCAGAAGGGATGTATAAGATTACCCAAAAGTTAGATGGTAGTAAAACTAAGTATTATAAAGCGCTGCTACTTGATTATCCGAATGATGAAGATAAAGAAAAATTCAAATACGAGATTGAACATGGATCACTTCCGGCATCTGCAAAAATTGGAGGTTTGATTGAAATCCACGGTAATGGAGGAAAAGGAATTGACTGGACCGAGGGGTGTATCGCTCTTACTGACAAAGAGATGGATGCTGTATTCAAGATTGTAAAAGTTGGTACTCCTGTTACTATCATAGGATCAATGGTTGATCTGAAAGATGTTGTAGGAAAGTAAATTATCTGATATGGAAAATGAGAAGATAATAGATGATAGCGCACAGGCTGAAATTGGAAAAAACACAGCCGGAGTTGATTCAGTTAATAATGATAATATTAACCTGCCAGATAATACTTTATCACAAAAACCAGAGGTCAGAAAGCCACTTTTCATTGTTTTTCGTTCTTTATTTGTAATCATTTGTTCAATTCTGGTAATTTTTTCTTTAATTCTTTTTATTCTTTATCTCGTTCCTGTTCTGAAGGAATTCTCACCCCGACAAAGATCTGAGATCACCAATAATCAGGAACTAAAGAAAGATCTTCTCTATAAAAAGCAGACAGGTCTTTTAACAAAAGACGTACAGCGTCTGTCATTGAAATTTAACGCCTATACCTCCGGACAATCATATATTGTCATCAATACTATTGAAAACAGATTCTACCTTTATACGAATAAAAAGCTTATCAGAGAAGGATTCTGCAGTTCAGGAAGTTATACTATGCTTCAGACTTCAGGCAATAAAAAATGGATTTTCAAGACACCCAAAGGAAAATACTGGATACATGGAAAAACAACCAATCCTGTCTGGAAACGGCCTGACTGGTCATTCGTTGAAGAGGGTTCACCAATACCTTCTAAAGATGATTTTTCAAGATATGAATATGGTGTTTTAGGTGATTATGCGCTGGCACTGGGAGATGGATACATGATACATGGCACTATTTACAAGCGTTTTCTTGGCATGCCTGTCACTCATGGCTGTGTAAGGCTGAATGATGAAGACCTGAAAGTGATCTTCAATACGCTGAATATTGGTTCGAAAGTTTATATTTTCTGATGTGATCGAAAGAAGTAATATGGAAACCGAAATTACCAATAAAAGACCTCACCGAAAAGTAACTTTCATAGTACTGATCAGTATTATATCTGTCTTCATTATTTATTATTCTATAATGTCAATGATCAGTCCCGAACGGAAACTGGAAGAGATAAAAAATGAATTTGGAGCTAAAGCAGCTGAGAAAAATGAAATTGGCCAGAAAATTTTAATGGATTCAACTTATCTTTCTTTATTGAAGGAAAAAGCTTTTCTTCAGTCGAGAATTGTAATGGCACAGACAGATTCTATTTACCTTACTATTAATCTGGCAGATAGCACTGCCAATATTGAAATAAGCGGCATTGCCGTTCATAAAGCAAAGATGAGAAGTGTGAAAGCCAGCAAGATTCTTCTGTCAGGCAATGAAAATGCAATACTCTCTATGCTGGCAACTCCTTTTATCATATCATATGCCTTCGCTACAATAAAGAAGGAACCGGTAATGATCAAAATGGCACCCAAAGATACTTCGGAATATAAACCCGATATTATGCCCGATACATCTATTACAGAACCGGTTAATTATATACTTGAAATGAACAGGGGAATCAGAATCTATATATATCAGGAGGAAAATGTGAAACTCAGTGACAGGATGAGTCACATCAGTTTTGATCTTAAAGATCGGCTTAGAGATACATGGAGTGCAATAAAAAGTGTAGCTGTTTTGAAAGTTCCTGAATATCATCCATTTATAAAAATAAGATTGTCACGGACCGATGCAAAGATCATTTACAGAGCTATTCCAAAGAATGGACAGATAGCAGTTTTCAGTCAGTAAATCAAGCGGCATCACAGTCTTTCTATAAGATTATATTTTATCTTTATGTTACTATTAATTTAATTTCTGAAGTTATGAAGAAAACTGTAGTTGCATTATTTCTGGTTCCAGGTCTTCTGATTTTTAGTCTCTTCCTTTTAAGTTCTCCGGCAACAGCCCAGTACGCTTCTAAACCACTGGTAACACTTCCTGACAGTATAAATATAATTCTTACTGCATCTTGTACTCCTTGTCATTCAGTCAAGGGTGGATTAATGTCCAGGTCTAAATTGAATTTAGCAGAATGGACCGGTTATTCACCGGAAAAGCAGAAAGAAAAAGCTGCAAAAATGTATTCAGAATTAAATAAGGGTGCAATGCCTCCAAAATCTGCCAGAGAAAAAAGACCCGATCTCATTCCGACTAAGGAACAGGTGGAGATTATAAAGAAATGGTCTGAGTCTTTTCCATCTGACAATAAATAGCAATTTCAAACAAATTGCTTTCAGACTAATCTTAGAAGACATGGGAAGATTTACTGGTGTTATCGGGATCATTATTATTCTTGGACTTGCATTTCTATGGTCGAACAACAGGAAAAAAATCAATTACCGTCTTGTTATTACAGGTCTTCTTTTACAGATTGTTCTGGCAATTTTTATTCTAAAGGTTCCAATCGGACAGGAGATTTTTTTCTGGCTGGGGAAGGCTATTAATAAACTTCTTGACTTCTCTAAAGCTGGCGGTCTATTCGTTTTTGGTGATCTGACAAAAGTAACTCAGATACTTCCTGAGGGTATTGTAAAAAGCGGTATTTTTCTCTTCATATTATTACCTACAATTATATTCGTCTGTGTTTTGGTCGCGATAGCGTATCATATTGGTCTGATGCAAAGAATTATAGCCGTAATCGCACGGTTTGTCCATTGGGCAATGAGAGTCAGCGGGAGCGAAGCTCTGTCGAATGTTGCCAGTGCTTTTGTAGGGCAGGTGGAAGCTCAGATTATGATACGACCTTATCTTTCAGGAATGACGATGTCGGAACTGCTCGCCTCCATGACAGGAAGTATGGCTTGTATTGCAGGCGGAGTAATGGCAGTTTATATTTCTATGGGCGTGCCTGCTTCGTACCTTCTGGCCGCAAGTCTGATGGCAGCGCCTGGAGCTCTGGTTATTGCGAAAATTGTCTTTCCTGAGACTGAAGAGTCAGAAACACAGGGGAAAGTAAAACTTGAGGTGAAAAAAGAATACTCAAACATTATGGATGCTATTTCACACGGAGCTAGTGATGGTATGAAGATTTCCATTAATGTAATTGCAATGCTCATCGGTGTTATTGCACTGATAGCTCTTATAGATGCTCTCCTGGGATATTTCGGACATTTTCTTTCATGGACAGGCTTGTCGCTAAATGCATTGGGACTGAATGTGGATAATCTTCGTCTGAAAGATGTCGTTGGTGCATTCTTCAGCCTTTTTGCAATAGTAATGGGAGTTCCTCCATCTGAATCACTCCATGTTGGTTCCTTAATGGGAACAAAAATGGTGATAAACGAATTTGTTGCCTATTCCGACCTTACACCAATGATCCATCAGGGGCTGCTAAGCGCAAAATCGATAGTAATTGCAAGTTTTGCTCTTTGCGGATTTGCAAATTTCAGCTCAATAGCTATTCAACTCGGTGGAATCGGAGTACTTGTGCCAAACCGTAAAGCCGACCTGGCAAAACTGGGCTTTAAGGCAATGCTTTGCGGTACCATGGCTTCTTATATTTCAGCTTCTCTGGCAGGAATATTACTTTAGGATTAACTAACCCCTTCATTAAATTCTTTGAGATATCTGCAGTTAATTCATATTAAATTTAGGGCAATAAGAAGATAAATATTTGTTATTTTTATCAGTTTTTAAGACAAGCAAACAGTCCTGAATGAGAAATTTTGGAGAGATGGCAGAGTGGTCGAATGCGGCGGTCTCGAAAACCGTTGTTCGCCTTCCGGCGAACCGGGGGTTCGAATCCCCCTCTCTCCGCAAAGCAAAATAAAAAGGCCATACGAGTGAAACGAGTAAGGGAGTAATTTCCCTTTGGGATGCCCTTCAAGGGGATCGCCGAAGGCAATCCCTGTGCCTAATAAAATGAATCTCGCCAATGGCGGGATTATTTGTCTCCTATCATTCTATAAAAGTAATCTGCTGTTTATTCAAAGATACTACCAGTAATGTAACCTGGTAAATTCGTCAAGTTTCTTTTGATTCCAGATTTGAATAACCTTATTTTGTAATAAGATAGCTACAAATTAATTTAACCTTTAAGTTTTTAACGATGAAAAATTTTTATAAAATGTTGTTAATATGCGGATTCCTAAGCATTGCTATTACAGGTTGTAAAAACAAACCTGTTGCTGAAGCAGATAAACCCAATCCATTCTTTTCGACATATAGTACTCCTTTTAACGTTCCTCCATTTGAAAAGATAATGGCAAAACATTATATGCCAGCTTTTTTAAAGGGAATGGCTGACGGCAGACAAGAAATTAATAATATTTCTAATAGTAAAAGTACACCGACTTTTGAGAACACGATTGAAGCATTAGATAAGTCTGGTGAGATCCTGAGCAAAGTCTCTTTCGTATTTTTCTCACTGGCAACTGCGAATACAAACGATTCACTTCAAAATATCGAAGTGGAAGTTTCTCCTTTGCTTTCAGCATATCGTGATGAAATTCTGCTTGATTCTGCTCTTTTCATAAGGATAAAATCTTTATATGACAGCAAAGGGAAATTGTCGCTTACTCCCGAACAGGATTTTCTGCTTGAAAACCTTTATAAAAATTTTGTACGTAACGGAGCTCTTCTAAAAGGTGCAGGTAAGGACACGCTTAAAAAGCTTAATGAAAAGTTATCGGTACTGTCTGTGAAATTCAGTCAGAATGTTCTGGCAGAGACAAATAAATTCAGATTGGTTATTGATAATTCAGCTGATCTAAAAGGATTGCCTCAGAGTGTCATCAATGGTGCAGCTGAACGTGCTAAAAAAGATAGCCTTGGGGGGAAATGGGTCTTTACAACACAGAAACCAAGCATGCTTCCCTTCCTGACTTACGATGAAAATCGTGCTTTACGTAAAAAGCTATATGATGCCTATCTTACGCGGGGGAATCATGGTGATAAGCTCGACAACAAAAAAGTTCTTGCAGATCTGGTTGCTCTTCGTGCAAAAAGGGCTAAGCTTCTAGGGTTTAAGTCGCACGCTGATCTGAATCTTGACAATAGAATGGCTAAAACTCCTGCAAATGTATACGCACTTCTTGACCAGCTCTGGAAGCCTGCATTAAAAGTAGCCGGGAAAGAGCTTAAGGAAATGCAAAAAATTGCTAACAGGGAAGGAGCAAAATTCAAGATTGAGCCTTCTGACTGGTGGTACTTTGCCGAGAAACTACATAGAGAAAATTATAACCTGGATGATAATGAACTAAGACCTTATTTCAAACTCGATAATGTCAGAGAAGGCGCATTCTCAGTTGCAAACAGGCTTTATGGCGTTACATTTACTCAGACTATCGGTATACCACTACCTCATCCCGATGCTAAAGCATTTGAAGTTAAAGAAGCTGACGGAAGACCTCTTGGAATTTTGTATATGGATTTTTTCACCAGGGCAAGTAAAAGCCAGGGAGCATGGTGTGGAGAGTACCGCGATCACAAATGGCTTGACGGGAAGGAAATCAACCCTGTTGTTACAATTGTATGTAACTTCAATAATCCTTCAAATGATACTCTGTCGTTACTTAGTATTGATGATGTCAGGACTCTTTTCCATGAATTCGGACACGGCCTTCAGAGTCTCTTCTCCATAAATAAATACAGCACAACAAACACCGCACAGGATATTGTTGAGCTTCCTTCCCAGATTATGGAGCATTGGGCAACAGAACCAGAGGTATTAAAGATGTATGCTAAGAATTATAAAACGGGTGAAATTATTCCTGACCCTCTGATAGCTAAAATTCAAAACAGCAAGTTTTTCAATACCGGCTTTGACAATGTTGAGCTTCTTGCAGCTTCATTACTTGACATGGACTACCATACTCTTGAGGCTCCTGTAAATATTGATGTTGAGCAATTCGAAAAAGACCACCTTCAGAAGATAGGCCTTATTAAAGAAATCGAACCGCGCTACAGGAGTACTTATTTTCTGCATATAGCAAGCGATGGATATGATGCCGGTTACTACTGCTATACATGGGCAGCAGTACTTGATAATGATGCATTTGAAGCCTTCAGGGAAAAGGGAATTTTTGACAAATCAACAGCTGAATCGTTCCGTAAAAACATCCTGGCTCCGATGGGAATAACAGATGCAGAAAAAAGCTTCATTAATTTCAGAGGACGGAAACCTGTTATTGAACCATTGCTTAAAAACAGAGGACTTATTAACTAAAATGCTCCGGTAATCTCATCAAGACTTACACCAAGGATTTTCCGAGCTACTTTGTTAAGGTCCTGAACACCACCTTTTAAATGGAGCGTATATTGAATATGACTGAGACTTTCTCCCGGTTTAAGATCAGCTGCCGGAGAAGAGGTCTCCAGCTCATAAAAGGGACCCATCTGGGAACCGTCCTCCAGAGGTCCGTCATTATAGGAATTGAGAGCATCTCCCGAAAAAGGATTCTCCTGGATCTGCCATGAAGAGTTTACATAATCTTTTTTTCCTTCTTGCAATCTGCATATCAGAAGGGTCAGAATCTTATTTTCTGAATCGTAACTTCCCATTACACCAGTCGCTCTCAGAGGAGGAATACCAATTTTACCGCGGCTTTTTCCGTCAGCTTTAAAAAAGATATGATTCCCCGATACCTTTAACCGGTCACTGGCTATCTTACCAATCCCAACCCAATCGGCCAGTGCGGTAAATTCAGGATCATGTCTTTTGCTGGCGCCCGCGTCCTTTCTTTCGAAAGTCGTCGCGCGAATGAGATGGCCGAATTGATCAGG
>Ga0208478_1000077_pt1 | contig 37302 bp, 32 predicted proteins | sample NGESurdeep072012_5_FD_184462 | JGI IMG/M metagenome (GOLD analysis project Ga0208478, IMG submission 184462) | Arctic peat soil microbial communities from Barrow, Alaska - NGEE Surface sample 415-2 deep-072012 (SPAdes) | ecosystem: Environmental > Terrestrial > Soil > Wetlands > Peat ...
GTCCATCAGGCGAAGCAGATCGATTTCCTCGCCGACGAAATTGAACTCGATACGCGGCGGCTGCGCCGGCGCCGCCGACACCAGGGTCACGCGCCCGCGCGACGCCGGCTTGAAGATGGTGGCATTGAAATTGGCAATTTGTGCGCCGAGCGCGCTCCAAGACGACTTGCTGTGCGCGGCGATATACATGTCGCTCGGCGGCGCCGCCGGCATCCCGGACGAATAGCGCAAGCAGGTCATCGGATGCGGGCGCAGCGTCTTTTGCTGCCGCGCGCCGCGCCGCAAATGTGCGGCGAGGAAGAGCAGCGGATGGTTCTGCAGATTGCGGCCCACGCCGTGCAGATCGGCGACGACGTCGATCCCGAGCGCGCGCAGTTCCGCCGCCGGGCCTACGCCGGCGCGCAACAAAAAGGCCGGCGAATGAATGGCGCCGGCGCAAAGCAGGATTTCAGCGCCATGGAAATTCCGGTTGACGCCATCGACAATCGCCGAGATGCCGCTGACGCGCCGCCCGTCGAACAGGAATCCGGTGACGGTCGCGCCGGTCATGATCGTCAGGTTTTTGCGGCCGCGGACGCTCGCATCTAGATAGCTGATCGCGGTCGAGCCGCGGCGCGTCGGTGTGTTGCTCATCGGCAGCGAGCCGAGGCCGTCGCGGAAATCGCCGTTCATGTCAACAATGCGCGGCGCTTGATGCTCGTGCGCGTATTGCTCGACCGCGCGCGACAGCGGCGGCCACTGTTCCGTCGGTGTGCGCCGGATCGGAATCGGACCGCCATCGCCGTGCAAGTCGCCGTGGAAATCGAAGTCCGTTTCCAGCTTGCGGAAATACGGCAAAACCTCGCGCCAACTCCAGCCGGCAACGCCAAGCCGCACCCATTCGTCGTAGTCGTCCGGCGTGCCGCGTAGCGCGATCTGTCCCATGACGGAGGAACCACCGCCCATGATGCGCCCTTGGTCGTAGGTAACTTCCGGCGACGTCTCGCGCGTGCGCCAATGGGCCTTTAGGCCCGGCCACATGTAGGCCTTGTTGTAATAGGACGACGCAAAGGTATCGAGCACATCGGCGGGCTCGTGACCGGGCGCGGTATCGCGCCCCGCCTCGATCAGCAGCACCGAACGGGTCGACTGCGCCGATAAACGGTTGGCCAGGACGCAGCCGGCCGAGCCGGCCCCGATGATGATCGTGTCAAAACCGGCCACTCAAGACGCCTTCAGACCGAGTATCTGACGCGCCTCCTTCGGTGTCGCGACATCACGGCCTAAGCCTTGCGCGATCTTCACCATCCGCTCCACCAGGACCGCGTTGTTCTTGGCGAGTTCGTTCGGCGCGATGTACGGATTGTCCTCGTAGCCGACGCGGACATGTCCCCCAAGCGAGACGGCAAGCGAGAGCAGGTCCCATTGTTTCTGCGGGCTCATCACGCTCACATTCCAAATGCAGTTCTTTGGCAGGTGATCGACCATGTAGATGAGCGCTTTCTCGGTCGGCGGAGTCCAGGTGCCGCCGGGCCAGCCGAGGAACAGCGTCGTGTAGGCGTTCTGCAAGTAGCCCTGCTTACGGATGAATTCGAGATTCCAGAACGCGCCAGTGTGGAAGCACTCGACTTCGAGCTTCACCTTGTGCTCGTCTGCGGCTTTCGCATAGGCGAGCAATTCCTCCACCGGATGGATCGCCATCATGCGCTTGGGCGGAAACTGCGGGTCGGGGTTGAAGTATTCGTCATGCGCGTTGAAGGCGACGGCCATCATGTCGGGGCCGAGTCCCATGAGCTTGACCTTCTCTTCGATACGCGCGCTGGCAACGCCGAACTGCATGACCGGGCTGCTCTTGGACAGGATCGCGTCGTTCAGCCGCTTCCAGCCCTCCTGATTCATGCGCGACACCTGCCGGCCGTCGGCCTGCATCGACTCTTCGAGGGTGCGAATCCCGTGGATGTGCGCAATGGCGGCGCCGGCGCTAATGCCGTCGATGTATTGGCGGGCCACCCCTTCGATGTCCTCCTGCGGGGGACAAAGATGATTGATCGGATAGGAGGTTCTCGAGTCGCAAGCGACGGTAATGATCAGCTTTTCCATGGCGTTTCCGGTCTTCGCTTTCTCTGACGGTGTTTCGATAACAACAGGTGGTGGGAGACACGTTGAAAATATTGGTGGTGGACGTAGTCATAGTCGAACCTGTCTCCACTCCGAAATTCCCTGCTAACAGGGATATTAACAGGGAATTTCGTCAAATCCGCTCGCTTTGTGAGATTTTGAATGCTGACACGCGAGCAATTTCAAAGGCTTTCGGCCAAATTCCCTACGCAACAGAACAGGGAATTTTACCGACCAAATCCAAAATCATCACCGGATGAGGTTTTCGATACACACAGGCTATGCCGATGCAGTAGTCTCTCAGCCGCCGCTACAAAAAACGTCAGGTCAGCGGGAGGCAACCAATATGCGCCGATTGTTGTCGATTTTGTTCGCCGCTGCCGTTCTCAGCATTCCGGCGGTCTCAAATGTACAGGCTGCGAGCGATTATCCAAATCGCTCGATCCGGCTTATCGTCGGCTTTGGACCGGGCGGCGCCACCGATACATTTGCCCGCATTTTCTCCGGTCCGCTGAGCAAGGAGCTCGGGCAGACGGTCTTCGTTGAAAACGTTGCAGGCGCCAGCGGCTACATCGGCTGGCGAACGGTCGCCTCCGCCAGTCCGGATGGCTACACGCTGATGATGGCGGAAAACGCGCTCGTGATCCGCCCGGGTTTCAAGGACATCAAGCCGCAATTCGACCCGAGCACGGAATTTGAGCCGGTGGCATTTGTCGCGACATCGCCGCTGGCGCTGTGCGTAAGCAACGCGGTGCCGGCCAACACCATGAAGGAACTGGTCGCGCTGTCCCATTCTGCGGCCAAGAAGCTGACCAACGCATCGGCCGGCGTGACATCGGTGTCGCAACTGGTCTGGGAAGTGCTTCGCGATGCCACCAAGATCGAAGCGATCGACGTGCCCTATCGTGGCGGCGGCCCGGCCATGGCCGACCTGATCGCGGGCCATGTCGATATCAATCTTGCATCCAGTCAGGTGGCAAAGCCCCTGGTGGACACCAACCGGATCAAATGTCTTGCGGTCACCGGCAAGGCGCGCTCGCCGGCCTTGCCGAATGTTCCGACGCTGGACGAAGCCGGCATCAAGCACGCCGACGTCGATCTGCGATTCTGGTTCTCGGTGTTCGGGCCGAAAGGTCTGCCGGCCGATGTAACGGCGAAGCTGCAGAAAGGCATCCAGGACGCCCTGGCAGATCCGCAACTCAGCGAGCGATTGAAATCGCTCGACATCACGGCCGAATACGCACCGGCCCCGGTGCTGAAGGCGCGGGTCGTGAGTGATGTCAAGAACTGGGGCGCTTTCATCGAGGCCAAAGGCCTCAAAGGGCAGTAACGCCGCGATCGTTCGTCATTCGCGCCGGTCCGAAAGGCCGGCGCACTTTTACCCAGTGCGGGAGGCGGGTTTGGAAGATCGCAGTCGGCGCGCGCAAAAATGGGTCAACGAGGAATTCTATAAGGTCCTCGACGTCTTCGGCTTCCGCTCGGTGATGTTCGTCGAGTGGGGTTTTCGGCCCGCCGACGTGCGCCGGACCACGGAGCGCATCAAGCACCCGGCGGCCGTCGTCAAGCAGTGGGTGCGCACCGCCGAGCAGGAGCAGAAGCTCGCCGAAGAGGCCGAGGCGAGTGGTCACCGCGAAAGCGCCGCCGAGTTCTACTACCGCGCCGCGCTGTATTACGGCCCGCCTTGCGGCGTGCTGCACGCCAACACACCGCGCAAGCTCGATCTGTATAAGCGTCTGGTCCATTGTTACACGCGCTTCACCGAACTGTTCGATGAAGCCAGCGTGCGGCGCGTCGAAATTCCATTCGAGAACGGCAAGACGATCCCCGGCATCCTGCAGACAGTGCCTGGCGCCACCAAGACGCCCTGCGTACTGGTTATCCCCGGCATGGACACGATCAAGGAATACATGCCGAGCCCCTACCACAATCACTTCCGCCGCCGCGGCATGGCGACGCTCAGCATCGACGGTCCCGGTCAGGGCGAGAGCAACACCCGCGAGACCTGGGTCACGCTCGACAATTTCGAACGCGCCGGCAAGGCCGCGATCGACTTCATCGAGACGATCCCCGAACTCGATGCGAGCAAAGTCGGCGTCTACGGCTGGAGCATGGGCAGCTACTGGGGTCCCCGCGTCGCCGCCTACGACCGCCGCGTCAAGGCGTTGGTCGGCGCCATGGGCAACTATCTGCAGAAGGACACGATCTTCAAGCACTCCAAGCCGGCCTATCGCGCCAACTACATGTATATGTCGAACATCCATGACGAGGATCAGTTCGACGCCATGGCCGCGCAGATGACGCTTGAGCCGCTCGCCGGCAAGATCAAATGCCCGACACTTTTGGCGATGGGTGAGTACGACGAATTGTGTCCGCTTGAGGACGGCGAGTGCATGTTCGAACTGCTCGGCGGTCCGAAGGAATTGTGGGTCTACGAGGACGAGAGCCATACCTTCGGCAGCCGCCTGCCGGACTTCTATCCGCAGGTTGCCGACTGGATGCGCGACGCGCTGGCGGGAAAATTTCCACCGGGCTACAAAAAACGCATCGACCAGCCGGCGCGTTAATGTAGGCCGCACGCCGCCCTTTTGACTATCAACGTCACATATTGTCTTCGAGCCAGTCGGCGGCAAAATCGATGCCGATTTGGCGGTTATCGACATGGGCGTGCTCCGCGCCACCCTCCTCCGTCGTGAAGATCTTGATCGTCTTGTTCTTCGAACCGACCGCATCATAGAGCTTCTGGGCATTCTCGACCGGCACGACTCGGTCGTTGCCGCCGTGCGTGACGAGGAAGGGGCAGGTGATGTTCTTCGCCACGTCCTTCAGCGAGAACTTTTTGGCGATCGCGATGCCTTCGTCTTCATCCTTGGCGCCGGCGACCCAGCGCCATTGGAAGTTCGACTGGGCGACTGACTTCGGCGCGTTCATATTGGCGTCTTTAATCTTCTGCTGCCAGGCGGCGAGATCCCAGTGCAGCGCGGAAAGTGCGATGCAGGCGGCGTAGCGCTTCTCGAAAGCCGCCACGCGCGAGGAGTAATAGCCGCCGAAGCTGTAGCCCATGATGGCAATGCGCTTGGCATCGACATCCGCGCGCTTGGCAAGGAAATCGAAAGCGGCTGCACACGGCACCTCGTAGTCGAAGCGGCTGGGCATGTCGCGGATACGGCGCGTCTCGCCCATGCCGGGACCGTCGAGACAGAGCGTGTTGTAGCCGCGGCGGGCGAATTCGAGGCCGCAGAAAAAGATGCTCATCTCTTTGGCGTTGTCCATGCCATTGAGCACGACGACGGTGGGCGCCGCGCTACCTGTCTGTGCCTTCATAAACAGCGCAGGCAGCGTGGTGCCTTCATAGGGCACTTCGGCGAATTCGACGTTCGGGCAACGCAGCCTTATGCCCTGGTGCCATACTTTGTAAGCGTGCGCGCCCTGCGCCTTCTTTTCCGGGCTAGGTGCGATGAAGCGCTCGGCGTTGTAATGATAGATGCCGGCGCGCAGGTAATAGTCACCGGCGGTGATCTTGTGGCCCTGGGCGAGTGCCTCGTCGCCTCGTTTCTCGATCAGGTTACCGATGGCGCGCCATTCTTCCTTCCAGGCTTGGCCGCGGTCTGGCTCGGACGCGCGCGCCCGCAGCCGTTCGCAAGCACGATCCATCTCTTCGAGCGAGACCATGCCATAGGGCGCCATCCCCTTCAGGATCAGAGTCGCATTCGACCAGAGGAAATTATCGCCGAAATGGTCGATCCAAGGCCCACGGCTCATTGAACGCTCCCTTGCGCGGTGATCGATTGATGTTGTTTACCGCAGGATACGTGGCTTATTGCGGTGTTATGCCGGAATCTTTGATGACCTGGGCCCAGCGAGCAAGCTCAGCCTTGATCAAATCCCCGAACTCTGCGGGCTCACCGGCGACCGGCGCCATTCCCTGTTGCTTGAACTGCTCGACCAGGTCGGGCGATGCCACAGCCTTGGCGACTTCATCGCGCAGCTTCTTGGCAATGGCGGGCGGCGTGTTCGGCGCCGCGAGCAAACCGAAATAGTTGCTCACGACGAAATCCTTGAAACCGGACTCGCCCATGGTCGGCACGTCGGGCAGCGCCGGAGAACGCTTTGCGCTGGTGACGGCCAACCCGACGACGTTTCCGGCTTTCACTTGCGCGACCTCGACGGGCATCGCGTCGAACATTGCGTCGATATGGCTGCCGAGCAAGTCGTTGAGTGACGCCGCAGCCCCTTTGTAAGGGACGTTGACGATCGTGATGCCGGAGCGAAGCCGCAGCAATTCGGCCGCCAAATGCAACGAGCTGCCGACGCCGCCGCCGGAGCCGAAGGTTAGCTTGCCTGGATTGGCCTTCCCATAAGCGACCAGGTCGTTGACGCTCTTGAACGGCAGCGTCTTGCGCGAAACCAAGATGAATGGCCCATCCGACACTTCCGTCACCGGCGTCATCTTGGCGAGATCGAACGGATAGTTCTTGTGAAACGGCTGGGTGACAACCACGCTCGCCGAAATCATGAACAGCGTGTGGCCATCCGGCGGCGCAGCCGTGAGTTCGCGCAAGGCCGGTTCAAAGGCGGCGCCCGGCCGGTTTTCGACGTAGACGTTGGTGTGCAGGCTTTCAGTCAGCTTCTGCGCAATCAACCGCGCGGTCACATCGGTTGCTCCGCCGGCCACCAATCCAACAATGATGCGTATCGGCTTGTTGGAGAAATCTTGCGCTTGGGCGGGCTGGACATGCGCCGAAACAAGCGTAACGCCCGCAAACACGACGGCAACTCTCGCCGCCTGCAATATATGTCTCATCGGTCCCTCCCCGCTCGTATTTTTTACGCGTCCATTCAAACGCATTTGTGCTCTTGGGCAACAATCGACTAAAACGGTTCTGCAGCGGCGAATATATATTCGGTAACCTGCCATTCTGCGAATCCTAATCCCCCACCCGCCCAAAGCCTCGCAGACTCATGTTTTGCATGACGCAGGGTTCTCGCGAAACGGTTACCGGAATTCGACCGACGATTAGTGAGTGAGGCTGGAGACCGCAATCCGCTGGCATCCGTTGCGTTTTGAGCCTGGCAGTCCTTCCGCGTAATATTATCCAACGCCCAGATAGAACCGGCGGACAAGCTCATTTTGCTGGAGTGCCTGAGGATCATCCGCCGAAAGCACGATCTGTCCGTGCACGAGCACATAGCCTCGGTCGGCGATCCGGATCGCCTGTCGAAAATTCTGCTCCGCCATCAGCACGGTCAGCCCAAGCTGCTTCTTGAGATTTGCGATGGTCTCGATCGTTTTTGACACCAGAATCGGAGCCAACCCGACCGACGGCTCGTCGACGAGAAGGATCTTCGGTAACGCCATCAAGGCGCGCGCAATCGCCAACATTTGTTGTTCGCCCCCGCTCATGCTTCCGGCCAGCTGACGTCGCCTTTCCTTAAGTCGCGGAAATGCATCGAAGCAAAAGGCAACGCTGTCCGAGATGCGCGCGCGGGCAAATTCGCGAAAGGCGCCGAGCAAGAGGTTCTCTTCCACTGTCAACTTGGGGAAAAGGCGGCGTCCCTCCGGGACGAGCGAGATCCCGATCCCGACGATATCCTCGGTGCTACGCCCGATTAGATCGTAAGAAGTTCCGTCGATGGTCGCCACGATGCGTCCAGCCGTGGGGCGCACCTGCCCCATGATGCATTTGATCAGCGTACTCTTCCCATTGCCGTTGGTTCCGAGCAGGACGACGGTCTCCCCGCCTCGCACATCTATACTGATGCCGGAGAGCACCCGAACCTCTCCGTACCCGGCATGCAGTCCCTCAATGGCAAGACTATTCGCCAAGATAAGCCCTTTCGACTTCTTCCTGCTGCATGACATCATCAGGAAGCCCATCAGCGATTTTGCAACCCGCGACAATCACCACGATGCGTTGGGAGAACAACATGACGGCCCGCATGATGTGTTCAATAAGCAGGATCGAAATTCCCTCAGCATTGAGCCGGTTCAGCAGAGCAAGAATCTCATCAACTTCGCTTTCTGAAAGACCTGCCATGACTTCGTCGGCAATCAGGACCTTCGGTCGCGCGGCAAGCGCCCGACCAAGCTCAAGCTTCCTTAGTTCAACCTGGGTTAGGCCTTTCGGGCTGAGATCGGCCTTCTCGCCAAGTCCAACCTGATCGAGGATCACTTGCGCCGCTTCGCTGATGACGCGCGCCGATTTGTGGCCGACCGCAAACCGCAAAGGCACCTCGATATTCTCCTGAATGGTCATTCCCCGGAATGGCCGCGGAATCTGATAGGTCCGCGCCAGCCCGCGTCTTGCCCTGAGCCATGCCGGAGTTTTGGTAATGTCGTTGGCATCAAAAGTTATCGATCCTTCATCGGGAGCTAAAATTCCCGTAATGCAATTCACGAATGTACTCTTTCCGGATCCATTCGGGCCGATGAGGCCTACACGTTCGCCTTTCAACAGGGCAAAGTCGACACTGGTGAGCGCCGCGAATCCGTCGAACCGCTTCGTGATGCCCGTCGCTTCGAGGATATTCGCAGTCATTTGCGTCCTCGCTTCCAGCTTCGGACGATACCGACCACGCCCCTCGGGGCGGCGGTCAGGAAGACCACGAGCAACACGCCGACAATGAACAGGTTCGCGGCCGACGAAATCGTGACGGTCAGGATCTGCTGGGCCGATCCGAGCAGGATCGCCCCAACGACCGGCCCCCACCAAGTGGCGGTCCCACCGACCAATGGCATGGCAATGGAATTCACTGCGATAGCGAGACCGAAGGCGGTGGCCGGGTCGACATAGGTGACGTAATAGGGAAATGGCGCGCCAGCCATGCCCATTATGGCGCCGCTCATTGTTGTCGCGATCAGCTTGAGACGAAGGCTCGGCACGCCGGAAGTTTCCGCCGCGGACTCATCGTCCCTGATCGCCGCGAGCCCGACGCCGATCCATGATTTCTCAACGGCCCATGCCGCGAGCACGGCAAACATTGCCAGCGCGACCATGAGCACGACCAGGAACTGAACGTACGAAATACCGTTCGGAACAAAGAAACCGAAGAATGCCATCAGGACGCCGGAGATTGGCGGCCTTATGACGTAAACGCCGCGCGCGCCACCGACAAAGCTCCAGTTTACGACGAGTGTTTGCAGAACGATGGCCAGCGCCAGCGTCGCGATCGAAAAGAACACGCCGCGCAGCCGCAACGTCAAATATCCCGTGCCAAGTCCGACCAGCCCTGCGGTGACCGCCGCGGCCAGCATTTCAAAAAACAACGGCATGGGGAATATTTTGTTGAGAACGATCGTGGTGTAGCACCCGATCGCGAAGAAACCCGCCGTCCCGAAATTGACGTAGCCGCCATATCCCCCAAGGATGTTCCACGCCGTGCCGAGAACGATGAACTGCAGGATCGTGTATGTAGCGAGGTAGTAGTATTCACTGACATAGGGTCCCAACAGCACCGTAGCCGCCATAAGGGCGGTACCGACCAATAAGATCGCAACACCGGACTGTAACCGGCCGAACGTCGACACCGGCTTCCGTAATCCAGGCGCTGAAGCAGCTTGTTCACTCATCGTCCAAAGATCCCAACGGGCCGGAATATGAGCGTGAGTAGCAAAAGTCCGAACGATACCGCAGGCGACCATGACGGGCCGTAGAACGTCGTCGTCAAGGCCTCGGCAACACCCAGGATCAGCGAAGCGACCAGGGTACCGGGAATGCTTGCGATGCCGCCGAGAACGCAGATGGCAAACGCCCTACCGATATATTCGCGCGTGATCGACGGCTCGACCGGCTGAATGATGATGAGCAGAACGCCGGCGATGATGGCGGTCGCAACGGCGATGCCGAATGCTATTTCCTTCGCCCGGATCGGATTGGCGCCGATCAGGCGCACCGCTTCGACGTCTTGCGAAACGGCTAATATAGTGCGCCCGGTAAACGTCCGCGACAGATAGAGATGAACGCTGCCGAGCATGCCGAGCCCGACCAGAAACGGCACCAACATCCGCCAGGGAACCGAGACAAATCCAACGCTAACCGAAGACTCAAGATAGGGCTCGCTAATCGAGCGATAGTCCACGCCGAACACCAGAACGACGCCGATCTCGACGATGAAAAGAATTCCGAAAAAGAAGGCTAGCCCTTGCAGCGACTCGTCGCCGCGACGCTCGAAGAAATAATGATAGGCCCGATAGAACGCGCGCCCGAAAAGATACCCGCACGGCGCGAACACGGCCATCGAAACGAACGGATCGAAGCCAAAATCTTCCCAACCCAAAAAAGCAAGATAGGCCCCGGCGATCATGAAAGCAGGATGCGCGATGTTGACGATATCGAGCATCCCGAAAGCGATGGTCACGCCGATTGCCACCGCCGCGTAGAAACCGCCTAAGACAATGCCCGTAACGATCGCGTTTATGACGAGGTCCCAGCTGAATTCCATCAGCGGTCTCCGTTCCGCTGATCGACGGCCGGAGTGTTCACATTTTTGGTCAGATGCGATGATATCTTGGGCGACTTAAACGTCCCGGTCGCTATGCTCGCAATAATCGCGCTGCGCTTCTTCCGCACGCCGCATCCTCCCCGGAGAACTAGCCGCCGAGCCTCCTCGGAAGCAGGCGCGCTGCGCAGCAATTACACTATACCCCACGATAACACGAAAAATCATACTCTGCGGCGGCATCCTTTGATTTAAATCAAGGTGCCGACACGGCCTCTCGGCCCTGCTGACGATGCGGGCAAAGTAATTGGCGCTCGCGGCCTCAGCGCGGCCAAGAATGAGCGGACCATCGTCGGCGGCAAAAATTTCCGTGCAACAGGTTCCGCCTAAACCAACTGCAACGTTATAGTCCTATGGAGGAAATAATATGAGCGGAATCACTCGACGCGAATCGACAGCCTTGATCGGCTCAGCGCTCCTGAGTTCGACTTTTCCAGTGCTAGCTCAGCCTGCCCAGCCGCCGATCAAAATCGGATTCAGCATGGCATTGAGCGGCGGTCTCGCCGGCGGCGGCAAGGCAGCGCTCTTGACCTATCAAATCTGGGCCGAAGAGATGAATGCAAAAGGCGGCCTGCTCGGCCGAAAGGTGGAGCTTGTCTATTATGATGATCAGAGCAGTCCCGCGACTGTCCCCGCCATCTATTCCAAGCTACTCGACATCGACAAGGTCGACTTGGTGATCTCGGGCTATGCCACCGTTCCGACTGCCGCAGCGATGCCCACCGTGATCCAACACAAGAAGCTGTTCTTGTCATTGTTCGCGTTGGCCTTGAACGATCAATTCAAATACGACCGTTATTTCCAATTGCAGCCGAACGGCCCCGTGGCGAAGACCGAGATCTCGCGTGGGTTCTACGAAGTTGCCGCCGCGATGACTCCAAAGCCGACGACAATCGCTCTCACCGGCGCAGATGCGGAATACTCGCAGCTCGCGTTGGAAGGGGCCCGCGAAAATGCCAAGAAATACGGGATCAAGATCGTCTACGATCGTACCTATCCATCGAATACCGTCGACTTTGCCTCCATCATGCGGCCGATCAAGGCCGCGAGCCCGGATCTCATTTACCTGGCCTCATACCCGCCTGACTCCGCGGGATTAGTCCGTGCCGCCTACGACGTGGGGGTCACCGCCAAACTATTTGGCGGCGGTACCATTGGACTGCAGTTTGCCACGTTCAAGACGCAGCTGAATACGATGCTGAACAACGTCGTCAGTTACGACTTGTATGTGCCCGAACCGACGATGAACTTCCCCGGAATCGAGAAGCTCTTAGGTCTTTATCGCGACCGGGCCAAGGCCGCCGGCGTCGATCCGCTTGGCATCTACATTCCACCGTTCGCCTACGCTGAAATGCAAATCCTTGAGCAGGCGATCAAAGCGGTGGGGACTCTCGATGACGGCAAGCTCGCCGAATACATTCACAAGCAAACGTTCAAGACTGTCGTCGGCGATATCAGCTTCTCGCCGGAGGGGGAATGGGCCAAGCCGCGAATTCTGCTGGTGCAATATCAAAACATTGTCGGTGCGGACGTCGAGCAATTCAAGCAGGCCGGCAAGCAGGTCATTATCTACCCGCCCGAACTGAAATCGGGCACGGTCAAGACGCCGTTCGACGCCACCCATCGCTGATCGGCTGCTGATCGAGATCGGCCGCGGCCATAAAGCTGTCCCGGGACTTGTTCGCAGATGCTCTGGCTGCGAGCATGTCCCGGGCGGCTTTTGGGCTGGCCACGGTCGATGGATGAAAGGGCGTTCCGATGAAGGCCGTGCGCTTTTCTCGATTTGGCCCTGCTTCGGAGGTCGCCGAGCTTGTTGAAATCCCCGAGCCCGCGCTGCCCGGGCCGGGCGAGGTCTTGATCGAGGTCGAGGTCGCGCCGATCAATCCTTCTGACCTGCTCCATTTCGAGGGCCGCTACGCACAACCGGCATCCCTGCCCGCCTTCGCCGGCGCGGGCGTGCTCGGCCGCGTCGCGCGATCGGGAACGGATGTGCAGCACCTCAAACCCGATGACCGGATCATCGTCGTGAACACGCAGCGTCGCGCGTGGTGCGATCGGTTCGTTTGGTCTGCTGCGCGCCTCATCCCACTGCCGGAGGCGGACCCCGTCGACCTCGCCCTTCTCGCCGCGAACCCGCCAACGGCGCTTCTCATGCTTGAGCGCTTCGGCGATCTACAGCCGGGCGACTGGGTGATGCAGAACGCCGCGAACTCCTCCGTGGGTGTGAGCCTGATTCAGATCGCCAAAACGATGAACCTGCGTACCGTCAACGTGGTGAGGCGCCAGCATCTCGTTGACCATCTCGCCGCATTCGGCGCCGACGTGACGCTCATCGACGGTCCCGATCTGCGCGCCCGGGTGGCCGAAGCGGTCGGCGGCGGCCGGATCAAGCTGGGCATCGACGCGATCGCCGGCGACGCAACGCGCCGACTGGCGAATTGTCTGGCGGACGGCGGCACGGTGGTGAACTACGGTCTGCTCTCGGGCAAGCCCTGTGAAGTGGACGCCGCCGATATCGTATTTCGCGACATCAGCCTGCGCGGCTTCTGGTACTCGCGCTGGTTCTCGGCGGCCGATCCCGCCGCGATCAGGTCCCTCTTCGCCCGCCTCGTGGGCATGCTGCAGGCGAAGACGCTACGGGTGCCGGTCGAGGCCAGCTATCCGATCGAAAGGCTCACCGAAGCGCTGGCGCATGCGCAGCGCGAGGGCCGCGTCGGCAAGGTGGTGATGCGGTGGACGCGCTGAGCGCGCCGCTCACTTGATGGCTTGCGGATTGATCGGCGAGCCGGAGCCGCCGGTGATGATGAGCGGCGGCGCGGTAAAGAGAAACTCATAGACGCGGTCGGCCGCGCAGTCTTCCGCGAGTTCCTTGAGGTCGAAGATTTCGCCCATCGTCAGTCCCATGGCTGGAATCACCACCCAATGCCACGGCTGCTGAGCTTCCGTGGTCTCGTTCGGACGCACCTCCACGCCCCACGTATCCGAGCAAATGGCGGCGATCTGCTTCTCGTGGCACCAGTAGCAGTTCTCGAACTTCACGCCCGGCCCGTCGCCGCCGGCGTAGCCGCCCCACGCCCCCGCCTTCCGACAGGCTTCCATCTGACCGGTCCGGATAATGACGAAGTCTCCGCGCCGGATTTCGACGCCTTGCGCTTTCGCGCAGGCGTCAAGCTCCGCGTTGGAGATTCCATATCCGTCGGCCAGCACGTCCTTGCCCTTGAAGCGCGCGACATCGAGCAGCACGCCGCGTCCGAGCATCTTGTTGCGGGTATGCTGAATGGCGTTCTTGTGGATGCCCGAGCTGTTCGCCAGCGCGGCATCGTAACCGTTGTACATCTTGTCCTTGTAGAAGACGTGACCGAGCGAGTCCCAATGCGTTGCGCCTTGCACGCACAACATCAGGACGTCGTCGGCATAACTTGCGGTGCTCGTTCCTTCGTATTTGAGCCCGATGCCGTCGACGCCGCTGTGCAGCATCATATGGATGGGATTAAAGCGTCGACCGAACAGTCCGGTTTGCGGACCGCTGCTGTCGAGCGGAATGCCGAGGGAAAACGCTTTACCCTTGCGCACCAGCCTGGTGGCGCCGACGATGTCCTGCGCCGTCACAAAGTTAAGGGTGCCGATTTGATCGTCCGCGCCCCAGCGGCCCCAATTCGAGAGCTTCTTGCTCGCTTCGGCGATGGCGCCGAGCCCGACTTGAATATCCATGGCTTTCCTCTCGCTCCTCGAAACGGCAGCGGACGCTGATTTTGACGAAACCAACGGCTAGAATTTGACGGCGTCGCCACCTTTTGTGCCGAGAATGGTACGGGCCTCGTCCGGCGTTGCGATCTCCAGCGACAGTTCCTCGCAAATCCGCCGTATCTTGGTGACCTGCTGCGCGTTCGATTCCGCAAGCTTGCCCTTGCCGATATACAGCGAGTCTTCAAGCCCGACGCGCACGCTGCCACCCAGCAGCGCCGCCTGCGTCGTGAAGTTCATCTGATGCCGCCCCGCTGCCAGCACCGAGAAAACGTAGTCATTTCCGAACAGCTTGTCGGCCGTGTTCTTCATGTGGACGAGATGGTCAAGGTCGGCGCCGATGCCTCCCAGGATGCCGAAGATGAACTGCAGAAAGATTGGCGGCTTTAGCCGACCGTTATCGTAGAAATATTGCGTATTGTACAAATGCCCCACGTCATAGCACTCGTGCTCAAACTTCACGCCCCGCTTGTCGGCCAACTGCGTGATGACGTAGTCGATCGTCTTGAACGTGTTGGGGAAGATGGCGTCTTCCGTCCGTTCCAAATACGGCTTTTCCCAATCGTATTTCCATTTGTCGTAGCGCTTCGCCAAGTTGAATATGGCGAAATTCATCGACCCCATATTGAGCGACGTGATCTCCGGCTCCGCCCGCACGGCGGCCGCGATGCGCTCGTCCATGCTCATGCCGAGAGCGCCGCCGGTCGAGATGTTCACAATCGCTTTGGTGCTCTGCTTGATGCGCGGCAAGAACTGCATGAACACGTTCGGATCGGGCGTCGGGGCGCCGGTTTGTGGATTGCGCGCATGGAGATGAATAATCGCGGCGCCCGCTTCGGCGGCTTCGATCGATTGCCGTGCGATCTCGTCAGGTGTGATCGGCAAAGCGTCCGACATCGTCGGCGTGTGGATCGATCCGGTGACGGCGCAAGAAATGATCACTTTGGTTCGTTTAGCCACGGTTATTCAATCCTTTCGCTTGTCGCAAAGGCTGTCATGGAGCGACGCACACGGCATCTCGAATTCAAAGGAACCCAGCCCGCGCTACTCTGATTGCCCTGAAGTGCGGATTCGGACTTCACCGCAGACGTTCACGATGCTAGGCGTGCGAACCGTCAGCATTTCAAAGACTGATTTATCAAGCCGTCGGAGATTGATTTTGATCAATATCAATGCAGCCCGCGTGGAATTTTGAAGGGCGATTACCTGAATTAGTGAGTGAACTCATAGCGGACATTGCTGAAACCTCGCAGCAAGTCCGCTTTCGGTCCAGACGCCGACATTTAATCAGCAACGACAAAACGCGCTCGGTCGGGACGCGGCCAGTGATTGACTGCGTGGTGGCGGACGAGAGGACCAAACTACGTGCCAGGCACGCAGTCCTATCGAACCGGTCTCTGTGAGGCCGTGAAGGCCTTTGTGATTGCGTTAGATACTTTGGGAACCGAGAGCAACCCTGCGCTCCGCTTTGGGACAAGCAAGTCACATACGATGAAGATTGCCGCGATGGCTGTTCGCGCATCGTAGTTGAGGCAACGCACTCCCGCATGTTGCAATGCGGCAATGCCGCATATACGCGGCATTGCCGCAGCAAGGCCAGATTGCTACTCTGACGATCACAAAGCGGTTCATCGGAGACTAATGTCAGTTTAGCGTCATTCGAAAATCGCTATCATCCGACCACAATCAAATCTCGAAAATAGCAACAGGTTGGAAACGTAGGGAGGTTAAAACATGGCCCGTCTCACCATCAACGGAAAAGCCCAGGATGTCGACGTCGATCCCAATACCCCACTGCTGTGGGTGTTGCGGGAGCAGGTCGGCCTGACCGGCACCAAGTACGGCTGCGGCATCTCCCTGTGCGGCGCCTGCACCGTGCACATCGACGGCGTAGCAACGCGCTCCTGCGGCGTGCCGGTCAGCGCCGCGGTCGGCAAGCAGATCACGACCATCGAAGGTCTGGCGCAGAACGGCATCCTGCACCGCGTGCAGAGAGCCTGGATCGATGGTGACGTGCCGCAATGCGGCTATTGCCAGAGCGGCATGATCATGGCGGTGGCGGCACTCCTGAAGGACAAGCCGAAGCCGACCGAGGCCGACATCGACGCCGCCATCACCAACATCTGCCGCTGCGGCACCTTCCAGCAGGTGCGCGCGGCAATTCACGCTGCTGCTGCGAACGCGTGAAGGGGGAGCCAGCCATGAACTACATTCCGCAAATAAATCGTCGCACTTTCGTCGTGAGCGCAGCCGCCCTCGGTGGCGGGCTTATGCTCGGCATGGATATTCCGCTCGGTCCAAACGTCGTCCGCGCCGCGGATGGCTCGCCGGAAGTCAATGCTTGGGTGGTGATCCGCCCGGATGACACCGTCGTCGTTCGAATTGCACGCTCCGAGATGGGTCAGGGCACGCTCACCGGTCTCGCCCAGCTCGTCGCCGAGGAGCTCGAGTGCGACTGGTCGAAAGTCACGACCGAATATCCGACACCGGGCCAGAGCGTCGCGCGCAAGCGCGCGTGGGGCGACATGGCGACCGGTGGCAGCCGCGGCATCCGCGAGTCGCACGAATACGTGCGCAAGGGCGGAGCGGCGGCTCGCATGATGCTGGTGCAGGCCGCGGCCAACGAGTGGAAGGTCCCGGCGTCCGAGTGCAGCGCGTCGAACAGCGTGATTACGCACACGCCATCAGGACGCAAGACGCCGTTTGGCAAGGTTGCCGAAGCCGCGGCCAAGCTCGAGCCGCCGACCGAAATCAAGCTCAAGGATCCCAAGGACTGGAAGATCGCGGGCAAGCCGCTGAAGCGGCTCGACACGGTGGACAAAACCACCGGCAAGATGATGTACGGGATCGACGTCAAGCTGCCTGGTATGCTCAACGCCGCGATCAAGGATTGCCCGGTGTTCGGCGGCAAGGTGAAGAGCTTCGACGCCGCCAAAGTCGCCGGCATGAAGGGCGTCAAGAAGGTCGTGCCGGTTGGTGACACTGCGGTTGCGGTCGTCGCCGAAACCTGGTGGCAGGCCAAGACCGCGCTCGACGCCCTTCCGATCGTCTGGGACGAAGGCCCGAATGCCAAGGTCTCGAGCGCGACGATCGCAGAGTTTCTCAAGGAAGGTCTCGACGCCGAGCAGGCCTTCGTCGGTAACAAGGCCGGCGACGCGAAAGCTGCCATTGCCGGCGCGGCCAAGAAGGTCGAAGCAATCTACAGCTATCCGTACCTGAACCACGCTTGCATGGAGCCGATGAACGCGACTGCGCTCTATACGGATGACAAGTGCGAGGTCTGGACGGGCACGCAGAACGGTGAAGGGGCATTTGCCGCGGTCCTGGCTGCGTCCGGTCTGCCGGCCGCCAAATGCGACGTCCACAAGATCATGCTCGGCGGCGGGTTCGGCCGACGCGGCAGGACCGATTATGTGACCCAAGCTGTCCTCATCGCCAAGCAGATGCCGGGCACGCCGGTGAAGCTGCTCTGGTCGCGCGAAGAGGATATGACGCACTGTTCATATCACCCGATCACGCAGGCAAAACTGGTCGGCGCGTTCGATGCGAACAACAACCTGACCGGCCTGCATGTTCGGATTTCAGGCCAGTCGATCCTCACGGTCGTCTTCCCGTCACGTCTAATCAACGGGATGGACCCGGCCACCTTCCAGGGCATGGCGCCGAGCGGGGAAGCGGCGATCGGCTACACCGTCCCGAATCTGCTGGTCGAACATGCCATGCGTAATCCGCATGTCCCGCCAGGCTTTTGGCGTGGCGTGAACATCAACCAGAACGCCATCTATCTGGAATGCTTCATGGACGAGCTCGCCCATGCGGCCGGCCAGGATCCACTCGAGTTCCGGCGTAAGCTCATGGCCAATCATCCTAAGCACCTTGGCGTGCTCAACGCGGTGGCCGAAAAAATAGGTTGGGGCAAGCCGGCGTCGCAAGGCGTGTTCCGCGGCTTGGCCCAGCATATGGGCTACGGCAGCTATGTGGCGGCAGCCGCCGAAATCTCAGTCGAAGGTGGCAACAAGATCAAGATCCACCGCATCGTCGGAGCAACCGATCCAGGCTTCGCGGTCAATCCGGCGCAGATCGACCGTCAGGTCGCAGGCTCGTTTGTCTACGGCCTGTCGGCGCTGTTCTACGGCGAATGCACCGTCAAGGATGGCGCCATCGAGCAGACGAACTTCGACACCTACGACTCGATGCGTATCGCGCAGATGCCAAAGGTCGAATCGATCGTCATGCCGACCGGCGGCACGCCGTGGGGCGGCGTCGGCGAGCCGACGATCTGCGTGGCTGCGCCGGCTGTTCTCAACGCGTTCTTCGCGGCGACCGGCAAACGCATTCGCTCGGTCCCGCTGAAGAATCACAACATAACCTTAGCGTGAACAACCGAAGCGGCGGCCCCACGGCCGCCGCTTCCCCTTTGGACATTGACCCATGAATGCGACGCGCGTGTCTGCCGCCGTCGTGGTCGTCCTCGCGTCGATCGCCACGGCCGTCGCGGCCTCCGAGCCGCCGGCCGGTGCGGCATCCTGTTCCGGCTGCCATCCGGCCAATGCTGGCGTTCAATCGCCGGTGCCGCCGCTTGCGGGAAAAAACGCGGCTGAAATCGTCGCGCAGATGCAGGCCTTCCGGGCAGGCCAGCGCCCGGCGACCGTCATGGGCCGCATCGCCAAGGGCTTTTCCGATACCGAGGTCCAGGCCATCGCCGGCTGGTACGCGCAACAGCATTGAGCGAGGACAGCGTCATGACCGGACAACGCACCAGCCGCCGCACGTTCGTTACCTCCGCCGCCGCGCTCGCAACTTCGGCAGCGCTGCTTCCCCGGCCTGCCATCGCTCAGTCTGCCCCGCGCGTCGTCGTCGTGGGCGGTGGCTTTGCCGGCGCGAGCGCCGCGCGCGCCCTCAGACGAATTGATCCGCGCATCGCCGTGACCCTGGTCGAGGCGAACCAGACCTTCACCGCCTGCCCGTTCAGCAACGGCGTCATCGCCGGTCTGCGCGACCTCAAGGCGCAGCAATTCGACTACGACAAAGTCGCCGCCGATGGCATCGCGCTGGCGATCGCAACTGCGAACGCCATCGAACCGGCGATCCGTATGGTCTCGCTCGGCAACGGAGCGCAGCTCAACTATGACCGGCTGGTGCTGGCGCCGGGCATCGACATCCGCTGGGACGCGCTGCCCGGCTACACCGAGGCCGCGGCCGAGCAGATGCCGCACGCCTGGAAAGCCGGCGCGCAGACATTGCTGTTGCGCCGCCAACTCGAGGCCATGGAAGACGGCGGAGTCGTAGTCATCGCGGCGCCGGCCAACCCGTTCCGCTGCCCGCCCGGCCCCTACGAGCGCGCGAGTCTGATTGCGTATTACCTCAAGACCAAAAAGCCGCGTTCGAAACTTATCGTGCTCGACGCCAAGGACGCCTTCTCCAAGCAGCGCCTGTTTCAGAACGCCTGGGCCGAACTCTACCCTGGTCTGATCGAATGGGTGTCGCTCTCCCAGGGCGGCAAGGTCACCGCGGTCGAGGTCGCGAGCAAGACGCTCATCACCGATTTCGCCAAGCACAAGGCCGACGTCGCCAACGTCATCCCACCGCAGAAGGCCGCGCGCATCGCCGAGATCGCCGGCGTCGCCGACCGCACCGGCTGGTGCCCAATCGATCCAGTGACGTTCGAATCAAAGCTCCAACCCAACGTCCACGTGCTCGGCGACGCGACGATCGCTGGCGGCATGCCGAAGTCGGCATTCGCAGCGAACGCGCAGGCCAAGGTCTGCGCGGCGGCCGTGGCGATGCTGCTACGCGGCGAGACACCGACCGAGCCCAAGCTGATCAACACCTGCTACTCCCTGGTCGCGCCGGACTATGGCATCAACGTCGCCGGCGTCTATCGCCCGCTGAACGGGATCTTGACTGAAGTTGAGGGCTCGGGCGGCGTGAGCGCCGTGGACGCGCCGCGCGCCACGCGCGCGCTCGAAGCGAGCTTCGCCAATGGCTGGTTCAAGACGATCACGAGCGAGGTTTTCGGCTGAGATGCGGGTCGCGCTCGGGCTTACGGTCGCGCTCGCTGCCGTCGCGTCCGGCTCCGCTCGTCATGCCGATGCGCAGGACGCGCTGCCGCCGTACGCGGTCGCCGGCGACGCGATCCCGGCCTCGCTCACCGGCGCCAAGGGCAATCCGGTGCGTGGCCGCGCGATCGTGGCCAACCGACTGGTCGGGCTCTGCCTGCTCTGTCATTCTGGGCCTTTCCCGGAGGAGCGGTTTCAAGGCACGCTCGCACCCGACCTCAAGGGTGCCGGCGCGCGCTGGAGCGAGGCGCAGTTGCGGCTGCGCATGGTGGATTCGACCCGGCTCAATCCGGACTCCATCATGCCGCCATACTACCGTGTGGATCGTCTCACCCGCGTCGCGCCGGCCTTTCTCGACAAGCCGGTACTCAGCGCGGAGCAAATCGAGGACGTGGTGGCGTATCTGACGACTTTGCGGGATTAAGATCGAGTGGACGGAACGATGGATAGACATGACGGTGAGCGGAGATCGCGACGCGGCATCCTGAAGGCGGCGGGTGCCCTTGCGGCAGGCTGCGGCGCCGCGATGCTGGTGCGCCCGGCGCGGGCGACGCCTGCCTCGATGCAGATCGCAATCCGCAACGTCGTCGGCTCGGCAGCGGTGCAGCAGGGTAAGGTGACGCTCGACATTCCTCCGCTGGTCGAAAACGGGAGCACTGTCGCGGTCTCCGTCGCGGTCGAGAGCCCGATGACGCCGACGGACTACGTGAAGGCAATCCACATCTTCACCGAGAAGAACCCGCAGCCAAACGTCATCAGCATTCATCTCGGCCCGCGCGCAGGACGGGCCAACGTCGCAACGCGCATGCGCCTTGTGGACACGCAGAAGATCGTGGCGATCGCCGAGCTGAGCAACGGTTCGTTCTGGTCGGACACGGCCGATGTCATCATCACGCTCGGCGCCTGCCTCGAGGATGTCATCTGATGGCGCGCGCCCTCATCAACGTTCCGGCCAAGACCAAGCGCGGCGAGGTCATCGCGATCAAGACGCTGATCTCGCACGAGATGGAGACCGGGTTCCGCCATTCGACCATCGGCGTACCCATCCCGCGCAACATCATCACGTCGTTCGTCGCCACCTACAACAAGGAGGAGATATTCCGCGCCGAGCTTTTCCCCGCCATCGCCGCGAACCCATTCATCACGTTCTACACGGTCGCAACCGAGAGCGGCACGATTACGTTCGAATGGACCGGCGACAATGGATTCTCCGCGACCGAGACCGCCGCGATCACCGTCGAATGAAGCCGGGCATCACGAAGCTGGGATTTGTTCGAAGCGGCGCCCTAATCGCCGTTCTTTGTATCATGACGATGCATTCCACTGTCGCCGAAATTCCGCTCGCGGAGCGCCGCTCCGGCTACAACCTCCTGAGCCGCGAGACGCGCGCGATGCAGGACGACGACACCGCGAATCCCGGCATGCTCTGGGTGCTCGATGGCGAAGCGCTGTGGCGCGCCAAGGCCGGCACCGCCGAGAAAGCCTGCGCCGACTGCCACGGCGACGCGCGCGAAACCATGAAGGGCGTCGCCGCGCGCTATCCGGCATTCGATCCGGCACGCGGTCGACCGGTCGACCTCGAGCAGCGCATCAACATCTGCCGCAGCGAGCAGCAGAAGGCATCGCCCTTCGCCTATGAGAGCAAGGATCTCCTGGCGCTTACGGTCTACGTTGCGCGCCAGTCGCGCGGCATGCCGATCGAAGGCACGGCGGACGAGCGGCTGAAACCCTTCGTGGATGCCGGGCGCGCGCTGTTCACCCGCCGCCTGGGCCAACTCAACCTCACTTGCGCGCAATGTCATGACGACAACTGGGGCCGAAAGCTCGCCGGCAACCCACTGCCGCAGGCGCATCCGACCGGCTACCCGCTCTACCGGCTTGAATGGCAGACGGTCGGCTCGCTGCAGCGCCGCCTGCGTAACTGTCTGATCGGCATGCGCGTGGAGCCCTACGCGTACGGCTCGCCGGAATACGTCGCGCTCGAGACTTTCTTGATGTGGCGCGCGCGCGGACTGCCGGTCGAGACGCCAGCGGTGCGCCCGTAAGCAGGGGGTGTGTACAAAATTTTAGCTTTACAGCGCATGAGCGAAAGTGAGCCAGCACAAAATAGGACTGTGTGGTGGCGGACGCAGTCGCAGTCGCAGTCGAATCTGTCTCCACTCCCAAGTTCCCTGCGAACAGGGAAATTAACAGGGAGCTCTGTCGAATCCACCCGCTTTGTGAGATTTTGAATGCAGACACGCGAGCAATTTCAAAGGCTTTCGGCCGAATTCCCAACGCAGCCGAACAGGGAATTTCATTTGCCAAGGCCAAAATCTTCGCCGGATGAGGTTTTCGCTACACACAGGGATGCTTGACCCAAGTCAAGGACGCGCGCGCACGGGAAATGGACTATTCGTTTTACATTCAAAAACATTCTGCTGCGATCTAGTTCGTAGGATCGGTGAGGAAAAACGCTCATGAATATTGCGTTCACTGAAAATCGCCAAGCGCGCGTGGCCTATGACGATCTGCGGGAATGGATCGTCGAAGCTGACAAGCTGGGTGAACTGGTGCGCGCCAACGGATACTCCTGGCAGGAAGATATCGGCATGGCGGCTGAGCTGCTGCAACACGACGCCAAGGCACCCGTGGCACTGTTCGACGATATCCCGGGTTACCCGAAAGGCTTCCGTGTACTCACCAACTTCTTTGGCGGCCGGCGCCAAAACATGACGCTTGGTCTCCCGCCCGATCTCAATAAGATCGAGCTGTCCGAGGGTTTTCTTACCGACTTTCAGAAGATTTCCGACAAGCCGCTGCCTTACCAGATCGTAGAGACCGGTCCGGTCATGGAGAACGTGATCGAAGGGGACGCGGTGGATGTGACCCGTTTCCCGACCCCGGTTTGGCACGACCGCGATGAGGGGCGGCGATATATTGGCACTGGTAGCTTCAATGTCACGCGCGATCCCGATGATGGCTGGGTCAATGTCGGCACCTACCGTGTGATGATTCATGACGCTAAGCGGCTCGGCTTCTACATCTCACCGGGCAAACACGGGCGTATTCATCGCGACAAATACCAGGCGCTCAATAAGCCCATGCCGGTGTGCATTGTCATCGGCGGCGACCCGCTCACCTTCCTGATGGCATGCACGGAAGTGCCCTACGGCATTTGCGAGTACGACATCGCCGGCGCCTATCGCGGGCGCCCACAAAAGGTCGTGCTGGGCAAGCACACGGGTCTGCCCTATCCGGCCAATGCCGAGGTGGTGATAGAGGGTTTTGTACAACCGGGCAACACGCTGCCGGAAGGACCGTTCGGTGAATGGACCGGTTATTATGGCTCAAAGATGCGTAGCGAGCCGGTGCTCGACGTCAAGGCAATTTACCATCGCAATGACCCGATCCTTCTCGGCTGTCCTCCGCAACGACCGCCGGAGGAACAAGCGCGTTATCGCGCCGTAATGCGATCGGCGTTGCTCAAACAGGAGTTAAAGAAAACCGGTCTGCCCGACGTGGTCGCCACGTGGTGCCACGAGGCCGGTGGATCGCGTCAGCTCACCGCCGTGTCGATCAAGCAGCGTTATCCGGGGCATGCCAGCCAGGCCGGACATCTCGCGGCAATGTGCCGTTCGGCCGCCTATGCCGGCAAGTACGTGATCGTGGTTGACGACGATATCGATGTATCCAACCTCGAAGAGTTGATGTGGGCGGTGTGCACGCGATCAGACCCGGCGACGTCGATCGATATTATCCGTAACGCCTGGTCGACACCGCTCGATCCATCCATCCCGCCCGAACGCAAGGCGCAGGGTGATTTCACCAATAGCCGCGCGATCATCAACGCCTGCCGGCCGTTCCACTGGAAGGATCAGTATCCAATTGTGAATATGCCGCTGCCGGACACGGTGCGCCGGACCAAAGAGATGTTTTCCTGGATGCTGGACGGAAGTCGCGCGAAAACAAAATAACGCCGACTTTGCTCGCGACCTCGTCTTGATTTGTTTGCCTCTCACGAACGGTGGAAGGGAAATTACCTTGGTCGAGGACGATTCCAATCACCGCATGAACGAACTTGGAGCAGCGGCATGACCGACTTGGATCGGTTGAAGGAAGATCTTGTCACCGCGAACCGGATTCTCGCCGACAACAACGTGCTCGATTCGTTCGGCCACGTGTCGATCCGCCACCCGGACAACCCCGGCCACTTTCTCATGGCGCGCGCCCGTGCGCCGATGTGCGTCGAGATCGACGACATCATGGAATTCAAACTTGACGGCACGGTTGCCGGTCCCGAACCCGGCAAGCCCTATTCGGAGCGTTTCATCCACGGCGCAGTCCTGGAGGCGCGGCCGGAAATCATGGCGGTCGTGCACAATCACAGCCCGAATGTCGTGCCGTTCTCGGTGGTAAAAAAACTGTGCTTTTGCGCGATCATGCACATGGCTGCGCCGGTCGGCCGCGACGTGCCAAATTGGGATATTCGCGACACCTTCGGCGACAGCACCAATCTGCTCGTCACTAACATGGCGATGGGGCGCGACCTTGCCAAAACGCTCGGATCGCGCACCATGACGCTGATGCGCGGTCACGGTTGCGTGGTGGTTGGAAGGTCATTGCGCGAGGTGGTGTTCACCTCGATCTACACCGAGATCAATGCGCAAATGCTCTGCAAGGCGCTCGCCATGGGAGAGGTTACCTATTTGAGCGACGGCGAAATCGCCGCCTGCACCAAGGGCCGTGCCGGCTTCACGCTCGAGCGGGGCTGGGAGAATTGGTGTCGCAGCGTGGATCGGCCCTATTACCCGTTAGCCCGGGACACGGGCCCGGGCTTTTCCCACAGCGACAAGTAAGCGCACGAGGATTCGATAAGAATTCGAACGTTTCGACGGAGCCGGGCGTGCCGCCTCCGAGGCGGCCAAGGGAAGGACAGCAACATGCGTACACTTCTGGCTCTGATTTCCGCAGCTTTGCTTTTTGCACCCAGCGCATTGGCACAGGATGCTGCTGCCAATTATCCCAACAGGCCGATCAGGATCATCGTTTGCGTGCCGGCCGGCGGCGGCGTCGATACCGTCACGCGCATCGTCGCCAACGGCTTACAGAAGCGGCTCGGCCAGCCGTTGGTGGTGGAAAACCGGGCGGGAGCGGCCGGCAATATCGGCGCCGACGTCGTGTTCCATTCCGATCCCGATGGCTACACCCTGCTCGCCGCGCAGTCGTCACCACTCACGATCAATCCGCTGCTTTACAAGCAGATGAATTTCGATCCGACGTTGTTCGAGGCGGTCGCAATCATGACGGTGATTCCCAATGTTCTGCTGGTGCGTCCGGATTTTCCGGCCAAGACCGCGCAGGAATTCATCGCCTATGCCAAGGCCAATCCAGGCAAGATCAATTATGCCTCGCAGGGCATCGGCACCACGTCGCATCTGACCGCAGCGCTGTTCGAGACGGTGACCGGCACCAAACTCGTGCACGTGCCCTACAAGGGCACCGCGCCCGCGCTCAACGACCTTATCGCCGGCCACGTCGACATGATATTCATGGAGCTTGCCTCCGCCATCAAACTGCACGAGGCCGGCCGCGCGCGCATTCTGGCGGTAGCGACGGCCAAGCGTATTGCGAACCTGCCGGACGTTCCGACGCTGGGCGAGGTCGGCGCAAAGAACTTCGAATCCCGCGCGTGGAATGCGATCGCGGCACCGCCGAAAACACCTGCCGCTATCGTCGCCAAACTCAACAAGGCGATCAATGAAGTGTTGCAAGACTCCGAGGTGCAGGCTCACTTCGCCAAGCTCAACTTGCAGGCCGCCGGCGGCAGCCCGGCCGAGGCCGCAGCCTTCATCAAACAAGAAACAAAGATCTGGAGCGACGTGATCAAAGAGGCGCACGTCCCGACGCAGTGAGTCCGCGGGCAATGCCCCGCTCACGCATAGGCCAATTCCGCGCCATCGCATGGTTTCACGACCTGGCCGCGTGACTATTTCACGCGCCGCGGCCAAAGGGTCCACGACGAGCCCGCAAGGGCGGCCGTGCGATGCAGCTGATATCGGCCTCACATGTTATTTTTTATTTTTATTCTTCTTGCTTGCCGATTTCTTTTCGCCCGGCTGGCGGCCGGGTTCGAAGCCGCCGACCTCGTGATAGGTGACTTTGTTCTCGGCTTCGAACGCCCTGACGGTTGGGATCTGTCCTGGCAACCCAAGTTCCGTCCAACGCGCGGCAACCTGATCGTAGACCTTCTTGCGCAGCGTGGTGCGCTTGGAAAAGACCGGAAGATGGCGGTGCTCCTTGCACGCGTTGATCAGCGCCTTCGAGCCGTAGGGGCGCTTTTCCGGCGGGTTCTGGGTGGGATCGAGCCAGGTGCTCCATGTGTTGCGCAGGATATCGATGTCGTCGATCGGGTTGCACCGGCTCGCCATTGCCCAGATCACCTGGTCCATGTCGGTCGGGTCGACGTCCTCGTCGACGGCAATAATCCATTTGGTGTAGTAGGCGCCGCCGGGAACCTGGGCCGCGAGCGCCAGCACCTGCGCGGCGTGGCCGGCGTAGCGCTGCTCGAGGCTGATCACGGTCATACCGAAGCCGCCCGCCGCCGCGGGGTGCGCATAGACTCCATGGATGCCGGGAATGCCGAGCTTATCGAGATCGTCCCAGATTTTCGCCGATCGAATCACGGAGAAAAAGCCGCTCTGTTCGCAGGACGGATAATCCGCCATCAGGGCGTTGGTCAGGATGGGTTGCGATCGGTAGTGCACCGCGGTGATGTCGACGAGCGGACAGCCGGCTTCCGGCCGTCCGTAATAGCCGGGGAATTCGCCGAACGGGCCTTCCGCCTTCACCGAATTCGGGCGAATGATGCCTTCGATCACCAGTTCCGCGTTGGCGGGAATCAGCAGATCGGTGGTCTTGCCGCGCACTACCGGGATCGGCTGGCCCTTAATGCCGCCGGCGTATTCGTATTCGGACACGTTCTTGGGAAATGTCTGCGAGCCAACCAACATGAAGAGCGGATCGATGCCCCAGGCGGCGGCGACGTTGATCGGTTTGCCCTGCTGCCAGGCGCGCGTGATGTGCAGGCGCGCGTCCTTGCCGGGCGAGAGGTAGAGCCCGACCTGTGACTTTCCCTGCACCATCATCCGATAGGTGCCGATGTTGAGATAACCGCTGTCGGGATCGCGGGTGATCACCGCGTCGCCGGTGCCGGCATAACGGCCGCCATCGAGCGGCCAGTGCCGCGGGATTGGCAACAGGCTCAAGTCGATATTTTTTCCAGTGATAGTGTTCTGGTAGATCGGAGCCTGGTCGGCAGGAACCTCAAGCGGTGGCAAACGCCGCTTAAGCTTGTTCTTTACCCGCCGGATCAATTCGACTGTCGGCGTATCTGCCGGCTCCTCGAGCGTGAGCGCGACGCGCTTCACACTGGGCCCCAGAATATTCCACAACAGCTTGGCCCCGATCCGGCTCTTGTCGAAACCGCGCGGCCGCTCGAACAGGACCGCCGGTGAAGGTTGCTGCTTGGCGACCAGATAGGAGATCGCGCTCATCTCCTCATCGCGGTCGACCGGCTGGCTCACCCGGGTCAACTCGCCGATCTCCTCCACCCGCGACAACCATTCGCGCAGGTCAGCAATCGGCTTTTCGCCGATCGCTTTGGCTGCTTCAGCCTTGCGCGAACCCATGAGCGGTACGTCGACAATCTTGTTCATTGCATACCTCTTCCCGAGCGAGTGATTACGGCCCGAACAGCGTCATCTGCGATATCGGCGCCGATGAAGTCTATTCCGCGCGCAAGTTACAAACGCGACTGAATATTGATGCTTTCACTAGCGGCGACCCGTGATGCGAATTCCGCCAATGCACTAAAGTCCCACGTTCGGGTCATTTCCTTGATGGAAATCAAGCCAAAGTCGCAGCCGCGAGTGTGGATTATGAGATGGGCTTTCGCTTTGCTTCCGCGAGCTTTGACAAAATGATAGCGTTTCTACCGATCCTCAATCATCTCGGATTTGTCGTTTGAATACGCAGGTTCTCATCGTCGGCGCGGGCCCGGTGGGCTTGACGCTCGCCATCGACCTGGGCCGGCGAGGTGTACGTTGCATTTTGCTTGAACAAAAGGAGGCCCCGCAATTTCTCCCAAAGATGGAGCGGTGCAACGCCCGCACCATGGAGATCTATCGCCGGATGGGCATTGTGACCAAAATTCGCGACGCCGGATTTCCGCGCGATTGCCCGATGGACGTATTTATCGTCACCTCCCTGATTGAACCGCCGCTGCTGCATCTACCCTACCCTTCGGTCGCGCAGGCGCAGGCCGAGATCGCAGCATGCAACGACGGAACGCTGCCGCTTGAGCCCTACCAGCTCATTTCGCAATATACGCTTGAGCCGCTGCTCAAATCCGTTGCCGAAAGTATGCCCAATGTGGACGTGCGTTATGGTTGTGAATTTATTTCCTGCGAGCAAGACAGCGGCTCAGTCCGTGCGCGGGTCAAGAACGGCGATGGTTCGACCGCGGAGATCGCGGCACATTACCTCGTCGGCTGCGATGGCGGCTCAAGCGCCGTGCGCCGGCAACTCGGCATCAGGCTGCAAGGCGAAGCCAATCTGCTGCAGCTGCGCCAAGCCTTGTACCGCTGCGACGATCTGTTCGAGCGCATACCGATCGGCAAGGGGCGGCACTACCACGTCGCCGACGCGCATTCGACCTTTTTGATCGTGCAGGATTCGACACGCCACTTCACGCTGCATTCGGTGGTCGACAGCGACGCCGATATGCAAACGATGTTCGAGCAGACCGTCGCCATGCCGGTCAAGTATGAGATGCTGTATGTCGGGCAGTGGCGACAGAATTTGCTGCTGGCTGACAGTTATTTTCAGGACCGCATTTTTCTGGCCGGCGATGCGGTGCACCTGGTCATTCCGACCGGCGGGCTCGGAATGAACAGCGGCGTCGGAGACGCCGTTGACTTGTCATGGAAGCTGGCGGCAACTCTGCAAGGTTGGGGCGGGCCCAGCCTGCTGGCCTCTTACGAAATCGAACGCCGGCAGATTGGCGCGCGTAATGTGGAGGCGTCGCGCCATGCCTCGCGCGGACGGCGAGCCTGGCGAGCGGCCTATCGACCGAATATTCGCGATCACACGCCTGAAGGCGCCGAAACACGGGCAAACCTGACGCGTACCGCCGACGTGGAGCAGCGCAAGAGCAACGAAATGATCGGGGCCGAGCTCGGATACCGGTATAGAAGCTCGCCGATCATCTGGCCGGAGCCCGGCGACGGGCCAGCGGACAATTTCATGAATTATATGCCGACGACTTGGCCGGGCACCCGTTTGCCGCACCTTTGGCTGAGCGACGGTACGGCGCTGCATGACCGCATCGCCGAAGGTTATACATTGCTCCGGCTCGCACGGACGCAGGCCGATGTAACGCCGCTCGAACGGGGATTCGCCTTGTTTGGCGCACCGTTGACGGTCCTCGACATCGACGAAGAACGGCCGCGCGATCTCTACGGATACGATTTATTGCTGCTGCGGCCGGACCTGCATGTCGTCTGGCGAGGCAACCGCCTGCCAGACGATGCCGCCAAGCTGGCGGCCATAGCGACAGGGCATTAGAGTTTTCTCAAGCCTATTCAGGAAACCGTCATGCCGAAGAAACTTCCGCTTACCTTTGCCTGCGGCGACTACGAAATCGTCCGCCCTCTGATCGACGGCAAGGTCGAAGTCGACGGCGTCGATCTGACCATACTGACCGACATGGATTCGGCGACGCGCCATTGGCGGTTCCTGCGCAACGGCGAATTCGACGTGGCCGAAGTATCGAGCTCCTCCTATCTCGCCGCTCGCGACAACGACTGGCCGTTCCGGGCTATACCGGTCTTTCTGCACCGCCGTTTCCGTCACGGTTTCATGTTCATCAACACGACCAAAGGCATCAGCAAGCCAAGCGACCTGATCGGACGCAGAGTCGGCGTCAAGACCTTGATGACCAGCGCCGTGCTCTGGATGCGCGGCATCCTCCAACACGAATACGGTGTGCCATTAAACGGTATCGAGTGGGTTGCCGAGATCGAGGACGACGTTAGTGTGACCTTGCCGTCGGACATCAAGTATTCGTGCCTGTCGAATGACAAGTCTGTCGAGACTATGCTGGCCGAGGGCGAGCTCGACGCGGTCTTCCACTCCGATTTCATCAAGCCGTTTCTCGCCTACGACCCGCGTGTGGCCCGCCTCTTCCCTGACAGCAAGGCGGAAGAGATGGCCTACTATCAGCGCACCGGCATTTTTCCGATCATGCACGTCGTCGGAATTCGCCAGGCGCTGGCGCAAGAGTATCCCTGGCTCGCCGTCAACCTATTCAGGGCCTTCAACGAAGCGAAGACGATCACCATGAAACGGATGGCGAACCCGCGCATCGTCCCGCTCGCCTGGTATCGAGCGGCATGGGAGGAGCAGGAACGCTTGCTCGGCCCCGATCCTTGGAAATACGGGTTGACCGACAAGAACCGAAAAGTTCTCGAAACCCTGGTAGGCTATTCGCACGAGCAGGGACTGATCAAGAAGCGGCCCACGCTCGAACAGCTTTTTCTCAACGTCGACCAGGGCCGCAAGCGCGGCGGCGAATACCGTATCTAGGAATGACGGAATCTCGCGCTACAATCAGTGTCATGTGGAGAGAAACGTTCATGTTCGCACAATCAAAAATATCGCTGATCGCCGCTGCATTGCTCGCTTGCGGACTTTCGGCCGCCAGCGCGCAGGACAAGGTCTGGAAGCACGGCATTCTCGAAGCCAAGAGCGATGCCGGCTTCATCGCCATGGTCGACAAGGGTGGCTTCGGCGCCAAGCACGGCTTGAAGATTGAAATCCTTCAGATCAAGGCCGGAGCCACTTTGATGAAGGCGCTGATCGCCGGCGAGATCGACAGCGTCGACATGGGCGCTGCGGAATCGATTGTCGCCGGCGTACGCGGCACCGGCGTCAAGATTGTCGGCTGCACCTGGCCCGGCGTGCCGCAGGTCGTTCTGGCCAAGGCCGAGATCAAGACGCTAGCGGACCTGAAGGGAAAGAATGTCGCTATTTCCTCGCCCGGCTCGCTGCCCGATTTGCTGTTTCGTGGCATGCTGGATGCCGCAAACGTTCCGTTCTCGGACGTGAAACTGGCGACCCAGGGCGCCGATCTCGACCGTTATAAGTCGCTGATCGCCGGCATCACCGATGCCGCCGTGGTGTCGAATGAATTCGAAGCCGTCATGCCACCGAATATCAAAGTGCTGGCAAAGGGCAGCACCGCAGTGCCGAAATTCATCCGCCTCTGCCTGGCCACCAGCAGCAAGGTTCTGGCCGAGCGGCGCGACGATCTCGTGCGCTTTGTCGCGGCGGAAATGGATGCCTACAAATACGCCGCCGCCCACCGCGACGAGACCGTCAAGTTGGCGCATGAGCTGACCCACGCCAAGCCGGACGACACACGCGCCGCATTCATTACCGACCAGGCGCTGCGGGAAAAACAGATCGATCCGGCGCTGGCGATTCCCGCCGACCGGATCGACTGGATGCAGGAGCTGTTTTTCAAAGCGGGCGTAATTCCGAAAATCGTCCCGACGGCGTCGCTGATCGACACCAGCGTGCGTGACGATGCGGCCAAATTATCGGGAAAGTAACAATAAGGGAAATGCGTGGTGGCGTACGCAGTCGTAATCGAACCCGTCTCCACTCCCAAATTCCCTGCTAACAAGGAATTTTTCAATTTTGGGCTAGCTTGCGGCTCAGAAGTCGCCATTCGTCTAATGATTCAACTGACTTAGAGCAAGATTCCCTACTCAACGGAACAGGGAATTTTTGCAAAGGAACAGGGAAGTTGAACGCAAGAACAGGGAACTTGAACCGGATATAGTCCAAATCGATTTCCGGATAACGTTTTCGGAAGGTACAGGGACTAATGGGCGAAAAGAAACGCAGCTTCTATGGTTGGGGATTCGAGGGGGACGCCGTTTCAGCAGAAGAACTTGGCTGGTACGAGCGCGCATGGTCCGAGCTTTTCCACGTCGACAGCTTTGTCCCAGCACCCATGCCGCACGAGTCGGAGATCACGTTGCGAGTGCCTCGGTTGTCGTTACCGGAGGCCTTGAAGCCGTTCTGCACCAATGACAAATACGATCGCCTGTTGCATTGTTATGGCCGCTCGGTCCACGACCTCGCGCGGATGATTCACCGACGGGATTTTTCTAATCCGCCCGATGTGGTTGCGTACCCGCGCGACGAGGACGAAATCCGAGCGGTACTCGACTGGTGCGGCGCCAACGACCTCGCCGCGATCCCATTCGGCGGTGGCTCCAGCGTCGTTGGCGGTGTGAATCCACCTACCGACGCGCGTTATCGCGGCACAGTCACGATCGACCTTAAGCACCTTAGCCGCGTGCTCGAGGTCGATAAAACATCTCAATCGGCGCGAATCCAAGGCGGCGTCCTCGGCCCAGACCTCGAGCGCCAGCTCAAACCCAGCGGCCTGACGATGCGATTCTTCCTGCAGGCCTGGGAGTTCTCATCGCTGGGCGGATGGATCGCCACTCGCGCCGCCGGCCACTACGCGACCGTCTATAGTCAGATCGACGACCATATTGAGAGCCTGCGTGTCGTCACGCCAGCCGGTTTGATTGCGACCCGTCGGCTGCCAACCTCGGGGGCAGGACCGAATCCCGACCGGCTATTTTTAGGCTCTGAGGGCACGCTCGGCATCATCACCGAGGCGTGGGTGCGGCTGCATCGCCGGCCAACGTTCCGATTGTCGACGACAGTGCGTTTCCGTGACTATGAAAAGGCGGTTGCCGCTGTGCGGACGATTAGTCAAGCCGGGCTATATCCAGCCAACGCTCGGCTGATCGAGCGTGATGAAGCCAAATTTACCGAGGCTGGAGATGGCACCTACGATTTGCTGGTGCTTTCCTTCGAGTCGGCAGACCACCCCCTCGAGCCGTGGATGGACCGGGCTCTGCAGATCTGCGGCGACTACGGCGGCGAATCGGATCGTAATGCATTGGCCGAGGAAGATTCGCAGCGCCGCGGCGCCGCCGGAAACTGGCGCGACAAGTTCTTGCGCGGCCCGTATCTTCGCGAGCACGCGATTGCGCGCGGGGTGATGCGCGACACCACGGAAAGCTGCATCACGTGGGACCGCTACATGGAGTTCCAGACTCGGGTCAAGGATGCGACGCTACGAGCCATCCGCGAGGTCACCGGCCGCGCAGGCGCGTGCACTGTGCGCTTCACCCATCTATATCCAGATGGACCGGCGCCATATTTCACATGGCACGCGCTTGGCGACAAGACCAAACTGGTCGAGCAGTTCTGGGCAATCAAAGCTGCCGCCTCGGAAGCAATGGTCAACGCAGGCGGGACGATCACGCACCATCATGCGCTCGGCCGCGACCACCGGACCTGGTACGACCGCGAGCGGCCCGAACTGTTTGCCGACGCGTTGAAGGCGGTCAAGCAGCGGCTGGACCCGCACCATATCTTGAACCCCGGTATTCTGATTGACCGATGAACGCGGCGCGTTCTTGAGGAGAATCACCACCCGACACACGAAACTCCTCCGATCGGCTCAAGCGGGCCATCGGCCGGCCCTTGCGGAGTGCGCTCAACTGAGTGTTGATCTAGAGCGGGATGATATCAGGTCGGCGCGTATCCAGCGTTTTTGAAGTAGTTGGCGCATTCCTGCGGAGTGAAGGCGCCGAGAAGCTCACCGATTGCGGCGCAGACGGTTTCGATGGTCCGCGCTGCGACCTTGCGCAGCAGGTGCTTGAGCTTGGCGAATACCTGTTCGATGGGGTTCAGGTCGGGCGAGTATTTTGGCAGGAAGAACAGCTTGGCGGCGGCTGCGCGGATGAGCTGGCGCACGGCTCTGCCCTTGTGGCTGCCGAGATTGTCCATGATCACGATGTCGCCGGGCTTCAAGGTAGGGACGAGGACCTTCTCGACGTAGGTTCTAAAGCTGTCGCCGTCGATTGGGCCATCGAGAACCCATGGAGCGTCGATCCGGTCGTGGCGCAGCGCGGCCAGGAAGGTCGTGGTCTTCCAGTGGCCGTGCGGGACCTGGGCCGTGAGCCGCATGCCGCGGGGTGCCCAGCCCCGCAGCGGCGCCATGTTGGTCTTGGTCCAGGTCTCGTCGATGAAGACCAGGCGCTCAGGCTCGATCCGGCTCTGATACTTTGTCCACTGCGCGCGCCTGTGGGCGATGTCGGGACGATCGCGCTCGCTGGCGACCACGCTTTTTTTTGAAGCTCAGCTTCTCGGCATGGACGAAGTTCCAGACCGACCGGTAATCAACCTTGAGGCCGCGCTCGGCGAATTCGGTGACCAGCCCGCGCAAGGTGAAATCTCTCTCTTTGGCCCGCTGTAACAGCCAGACGCGATGCTCGCCCGCAATCGCCTTCGGCTTGTGCCCGCCCATCTTGCCCGGAGCGACGCTACCCGTCCCGCGGAAGCGCCGCACCCAGGCGATCACCGTACTGATGCCAACGCCAAATTGCGCTGCCGCCCCGCGCCGGGACAGGCCGCCCTTCTCGACCGCGGCAACCACCCGTTCGCGAAGATCAACAGAGTAAGGCTTCCCCATCCATGCTGGCCTCCGATCCAGTCGCAACTTTGAATCAGAACGCAGGCGATTTGTGAATCAAAATCCGATTCGGCCTTAAATCATCCGGCTCTAGAGAACATTAATTTAGTCCAGTAGCGACGGTGAGGGAAACAACATGCGTGCCTATCAATTGCCAAAAGGTGGTGCCGGTATTGACGCACTGGTCAAAGTCGAGCGGCCCAATCCCAGCCCTACCTATCGTCAGGTTCTGGTGAAGGTTGCCGCTTGTTCGCTTAACTTCCGCGATCTCGGCACCATGCGCGGCACCTACCGTCTGCCGGTGCGCGAGAACATCATCCCGCTGTCAGATGGCGCCGGCGAGGTGATTGAGATTGGCGAGGGTGTCCGGCGCGTCAAGGTCGGTGATCAGGTGGCGGGCAACTTCTTCCAGCGTTGGCACGCCGGCGAGCCGGGACCGGATACGCACCTGAGCGCGCTCGGTGGCGGCATCGACGGTATGCTAGCCGAATACGTGGTGCTCGAAGAAGAAGGTGTCGTGAAAATCCCAGCGCATCTTTCGCTCGAAGAGGGCGCAACCCTACCCTGCGCCGGCGTGACCGCGTGGCACGCCATGGTCGAGCACGCAAAGCTCATTGCCGGCAGCACCGTGCTTCTACAAGGTACCGGAGGCGTTTCGATCTTCGGCTTGCAACTGGCGAAGGCTATGGGCGTACAAGTCATCATCACCTCATCGAGTGACGGCAAACTCGCGCGCGCGAAGCGGCTCGGCGCTGACCACGGTATTAACTACAAGACAACGCCCGACTGGGACAAAGCGGCAATAGCACTCACTGGAGGTCGCGGCGTCGATTGCGTGGTCGAGGTCGGTGGCGCCGGCACGATTGTGCGCTCGTTTGGCTCTATCCGCGTTGGCGGCAAGATCAGTTTGATCGGCGGCCTGAGCGGACCAGCGACTGAGCTCAATCCAGGGATGATCCTGGCCAAGCGGGCAAACGTCCAGGGCATTTCGGTCGGGTCGACGCAGATGTTTGATGCAATGAACCGAGCGATAGCGGCAAACGAGATCAAACCGGTAATCGACAGGGTGTTCGGCTTTGACGAAGTTCAGGCGGCCTACAAACACATGGCCTCGGGCGCGCACTTCGGCAAGATTGTAATCAGCCTCGCTTAATCAGTATTATTGATGTCGGGCCATTAAAGTCTTTCTCTATGCCAAAAGCCGTACACAAAAATAATTATTCTATTTTGAATTCGTTTACGGGACGACCGAGTCATTTACTCGGAAACCTTATCACTCACTCCGCAGCTCAGCGGCGGCGTCGAGAACGGCGCGGATGATCTTGTCGTAACCGGTGCACCGGCAAAGGTTGCCGGCGAACCAGTAGCGCGCCTCGGTTTCCGTCGGATTCGGATTGCGTTCCAGCAAGGCCTTGGCCGCGATCAGCACGCCCGGCGTACAGAAGCCGCACTGGAGCGCCGCATGCTCGAGAAATTTCCGCTGCAGCGGGTGGAGATCATGGCCCCGCGCCATGCCCTCGATCGTCTCGATCGCGTGACCTTCGGCCTCGACCGCAAGCATCAGACACGAGCAGACCAGGCGACCGTCGACCATCACGCTGCAGGCGCCGCAGTCGCCCGAGCTGCATCCCTCTTTGCTGCCGGTCAGATGGAGCTCGTCACGCAGTACGTCCAGGAGAGTGAGCTGCGGCTCGCACAGAAACTCGGTGGGCTCGCCGTTGATGGTAGTCGATACGTGATGCTTGCTCATTGACGCTCCCCCGCGCGCTCGTAGGCGATAGCCGCCGCCCGACGTGCGATCACGCCGGCGACTTTGGTCCGGTATTCGATCGTCCCGCGCTTGTCGTCGATCGGCTTGCAGGCGCGCCGCGCCGCCTGGTCGAGCGCGGCCGCGAGCGTCGCTCGGCAGCGTGACCGGCCGGTAGCCGGCCATCGCCACCGACGCCGGATTGGTGCCGTGAGCGGTGTCGGGGATGAGCACGACGTGTGGCTCGCGCCCGCGGTCTTCGTGGTAGGCGCGCACCAGCAGCAGGCCGGTGAGCTCGCCGTGGGCGCCGGCCGCGGGCTGCAGCGTCGTGCGCGAAAGGCCGGCGATCTCGGCCAGCCAGAGGCCCAGCGTGTCCATGAGCTCCAGCGCGCCCTGGACGAGATCCTCGGGCTCGTAGGGGTGCAGGTCGCGCAGGCCCTCGAGGGCGGCCACGCGATCGTTGATCTTGGGGTTGTATTTCATCGTGCACGAGCCCAGCGGATAGGGCCCGTTCTCGACGCCGTAATCGCGCGACGAGAGCTCGGTGAAAT
>Ga0208478_1000079_pt1 | contig 36623 bp, 30 predicted proteins | sample NGESurdeep072012_5_FD_184462 | JGI IMG/M metagenome (GOLD analysis project Ga0208478, IMG submission 184462) | Arctic peat soil microbial communities from Barrow, Alaska - NGEE Surface sample 415-2 deep-072012 (SPAdes) | ecosystem: Environmental > Terrestrial > Soil > Wetlands > Peat ...
TTAGATTTCGGTGGCCACAAGGTTCTACTCATCTCAGGAACAGCAAGTGTGAATGAAGAAGGCAAAGCAGAACATATTGGTGACTTTAAAGCTCAGCTTTGGAGGACCTATGTCAATATAACCAATCTTCTTGCAGCTGAAGGGATGACCTGGCATGATGTAGTCAGAACAACAAACTATCTGAGGGATATTGAAAGAGATTATGCCGAATTCAACAAAATCCGTACCTCCTTCTATCGATGGCTGAATCTTGATCCACTGCCTGCCAGTACGGGAATCCAGGCACGGCTGTGCTGGGAAACGCTACTGGTTGAAATTGAAGTATATGCAATTTGTAAATCAAATTAAAAATAATATCATGAAACTTAACTATAGGTTATTAGCTGTTGTTGCACTTATTCTAAGTTCCATTTCAATTTTAAAGGGGCAGGATGAAAAACAGAACTATGGTAAGGCCTCTGATGAAATTTTCCCATATCAAAGGTTTCAGAAAGCCTATGTATATCATTTTCTAGTGCCTCTGCAATTCAACGGGGCAGGAAGAGAGCTTCAGCCGCCCAGAGATCTCAAAGAGGTCAGGATTGGGTTTTTAGGGCCACTTGAAGGATCAGTGATTGTATCACTCGGTAAACAAATGTTACAGGGAGCTACTCTGGCAGTAGAAGAGGCTAATAAAAAAGGAGGATATCATGGCATTCCCTTTAAATTAATGATACACAATGACGTCGGACTATGGGGTGCCGCTGCAAACGAAGTGATAAAAATGGACGATGAGAAAGTCTGGGCTTTTCTTGGCTCAATTGACGATAACGTTTCCCATATAGCTTTGCGTGCAACTTTAAAAGTGGAAATACCAATGATAAATACGGGTGATCCTGATCCTACTTATACAGAAACCAACATACCATGGACCATTCGTGTCATAAGTGATGACAGGCAGAGCAGCTATGCACTGGTCAACCAGATTTATAAGAAGGATGGTCATTCCAGGGTTGCAGTGATCAGGGATAACAACCGGTATGGAAGAGTGGCGATCAAGATTTTTTCTGAAACGGCTACAAGAGTCGGTCATCCTATGGTCATCGAAGAGCGGTTTAACGACGGGGAAACAGATTTTAAAACACAGCTGGAGAGAATATTAGTCACTGCGCCCGATGCTATTCTCATCTGGGGAAATGCTAAGGAATCAGGACTTATCTTACAGCAGATGCGTGCAATGGGATTAGAACAACCAATCTATGGTTCAGACAGGATGGTTTCTCCGGAATTTCTTAAGATTGCAGGTAACCTGGCCGATGGTATTGTTACTACATGTCAATATGACCCTGACGCCGATAATCAGAAACTAAAAACATTTCAGACCAATTATTTTAAGAGATTCGGTCTTGAACCAGATGTATTTGCTGCACACGCTTATGATGGTATGAACATTATTATCGAAGCTATCAATAAAGTGGGACTTAACAGGGTTTTAATCCGCGATGTCCTCACCGATCTTAAGACTTTTCAGGGTTATCAGGGCGTTACAGGTAAAAAAGTATTTGATAAGACGTGGAACGATATTGCAGATATATGGATAGCTAAAGTTCGTCATGGCAAGTTCGAATTCACTCCGGCTCCGCCAATGGATCCTAAGAATAAAATAGGTAGTCAAACTGGAAATTACTAATCTGAAAAGGGAAAATATAATGGAAACAAATCCATATAATAATCGCGTAAATGGTGGATCTGCTATCCCGTCAAGAGTGAGTCGTAAGGCAAAGCCGGATGACACAATTGTGAGTATAAATGGAGTTCAGGTAGGGGGTTCTGAAATTATAATTATCGCTGGTCCGTGTGCGGTCGAGAGCCGGGAACAGCTTTTCAAAACTGCCAGGTCTGTAAAAGTTGGCGGGGCTAAGATATTAAGAGGCGGAGCTTTCAAACCCCGCTCCTCACCCTATAATTTTCAGGGACTGGGAGAAGAAGGGTTGAAACTGCTGGCAATGATAAGAGATGAGACCGGGTTACCCATTGTCACAGAGGTGATGGATACAAGGCAGATTGAACTAGTGGCTTCATACGCCGATATGATTCAGATTGGTTCACGTAACATGCAAAACTATCCACTTCTGAAGGAGGCGGGAATGTGCCGGAAACCGGTTTTGCTTAAGCGGGGTATGATGGCAACAATTGAAGAGTATTTACTGGCAGCCGAATACATCCTTAATCAGGGTAACGATCAGGTTATTCTCTGTGAACGCGGTATACGTACTTTTGAAACTTCCACAAGAAATACACTTGATCTCAGCGCCGTTCCGATGCTAAAAAAACTAAGCCATCTTCCGGTAATTGTTGATCCAAGTCATGGAACAGGTCTCAGGTGGATGGTGCCTGCTATGGCAAAAGCGGCTATAGCTGTAGGGGCAGACGGTTTAATAATGGAGGTTCATTATAAACCTGAAGAGGCAATTTGTGACGGGTACCAATCGCTTGACCTGGATGAATTTGGGCAGTTGATGTCGGATCTGAAGAAAATTGCCCTGGCAGTCGGAAGAAACATTTCATTACCAAAACTTTCTACAGTCTGAATGTAGATCGGGGTCATTCAATGAGATTACTGAAACTATTATTAACAGTATGCTCGGCATTCGCATTACTTGGATTTAATGCCAGGGATCTGCATGCCATCCAAAAATCTGATGGACAGGGAAAGACTGTAAAAATAGGCTTGTTAATCCCTGATAATAACTCCCTGGCTTCTAAAAATGGCGCTGAGATGGCAATCCGGAAAGCCAATGAAAAGGGAGGGTTTAATGGCAAACCTTTCCAGCTGGTTGTGCGGTCAATGGAAGGCCCCTGGGGAACAGGTTCCAAACAAGCGGTCAGTCTAATCTTCGAAGAAAATGTGTGTGCAATAATGGGTTCTTCTGATGGGAGAAATGGTCACCTTATTGAACAGGTTACTACCAAAGCCCGGATAGTTTTTTTATCAGCATGGGCAAGTGATCCTACTCTGGCCCAGGCTTTTGTACCATGGTATTTCAGCTGTGTCCCAACCGACCTTCAGCAGGCTGATGCACTTATCGAAGAAATTTACAATAAAAGAAAAATTGGTAAAATAGCAGCTGTTTCAGACAGCAGTTATGATTCGAAACTGGCTCTGGAAAGCTTCATTAAAAGAACAAAACTAGCCGGTAATACAGATCCGTTGCAGCTATTCTATGATAATTCCGCTCAGGATTTTAATGGTTTGATTAATCAGATCAAAAAAGCTGATGTTACAGGTATTATTCTGTTTGGAAAACCTTCAGCTTCGATTAGAATAATTAATCATTTGAGACAAAGGAAAATGAATCAGTCAGTTTTTGGCACCTTATCTCTTCTGGATGAGGATGAATTTTCAGATATGGACCTTAAATATTTTGAGAATGTTGTATTGGTTTTTTCCGGAAACTTGTCGGGCTCTAAGAGTTTAGCCTTCCGGGAAGAGTTTCAGAAAACCTACGGCAAATTACCAGGAGCCATTGCAGCATATTCTTTTGATGGCATGAGTCTACTTATTGAAGCCATCAGAAAAGCGGGTACTGATCGTATTGAAATTCAAAAAGCCTTAACCAAATTACATTTTGAAGGTGTTACCGGAGCAATTCAATTTGATGATAAAGGAAAACGTATGGGTACTCCCGGTCTGATGGAAATAAAAAATGGCGTTCCTGTTCCGGTTGAGAGTAGATAAATGCCTGTTTAAAAGACAAGGGTGCATCGCACCGTAATATTCTGTAAGTTCCTTTTATTTCTTAATTTTGATGCTATGAATCTTCCGGAAAAAATTCAATTATGATGAAGAATAATAACATTTTATTACTAATTGTTCTAAGCTCCTCTTTACTTTTCAGTTGCAGGGAGACTGCAAAAGACAGCAAACAAAAATCAGTAGAATTGATGACAACCCAAACTATGGGTCTTGCATATCTTGAAGAGTTCAAACTTGACGATGCTGAAAAAGCGTTTCTAAAGTTCATCAAACTGGCACCACATGAAAAACTTGGATATGCAAACCTGGGATTGGCATATTTAAGAATGGGCAAATATCCGGAAGCAAAAAAACAGCTGTTTGAAGCTATTAAAATTGATCCTAAAGATCCGGATATAAGATTGCTGCTGGCGACAGTTTACCAGATGAATGACGAGCGTGAAAAGGCTATTTCAGAACTTAAAGAAGCTCTTAAATTTGCTCCTGACCATATTAAGATACTATATGATCTTACTGAATTATATTCTGCAGCAACTGATGAGGAATCCCAACAACAAAGAAAGAATTTCCTGCTTCAGCTGGTTGAAAAAGCTCCGGATAATCTTGTACCGCAACTTAGTCTTACAGAAATATACATCCGTTACGGAGAGACCGACAAAGCGACAGAACAATTGGAAATAATTCATAAACAATTCCCGGAGTTCCCAAAGGAAGCCATTGATTATTACAACAAAACCCTCGCATTGCTGAAAAAACCAGATAAAAAAAATGCGATTATACAATTTACTATTTTCCATAATTACCTTAAGGTTACTTCGCCATATCAGGCAGGTATTATGGATTTAAAAGGCCCTGGAGGTTCCCTTATTGGTTTCCCGCTTATAACTTATGACCAGCAGCCCGCTACATTATCGGGTGAAAATAAATCAATCCTGGATGCAATTAAATTTACCGATGCTACAGCATCTGCCGGTTTGGATATTGTCCCGGTTAACACTGAAGGTAAGAATGCTGAATTCAAGTATTCCACTCATGTGGAAGCAGCTGATTATGATAGCGATGGAGATGTGGATCTCTACGTGGGAAGTTACGATCAGGCATCTTCAACCTATAAGCATTATCTCTTCAACAATGAGATGGGCCGGTTTAAAGACGTATCTGAGGAAGCCGGGATAAAACATTCGGGAAAAGAATCATCAGCTGCATTTGCTGATTATGACAACGATGGTTTTCTCGACCTTTATATAGTGAAGGAAGGTGGTGATATATTATACAGAAATGCCGGAAAAGGAGTTTTTGAAGATGTCACCGACAAAGCACAGATTGGCAGCAAAACCGGAGGAAATAAGGCATTATTCTTCGATATGGACCATGACGGAGATCTTGACTTATATGAAACAAGATCAAATTCAAATCTGATGTTTCGGAATAATGGTGACGGCACTTTTCAGGAGCAGGCAGAAAAAATGGGCTTGTCGTCTAAGAATGCAAATAGCCGTGAAGCAGTTTTTGGCGATTTTGATGACGATGGAGACATTGATCTTTTTGTAGTTAATGAGAATGCCGGCGATAACTTATACTCAAATCAGCGACAGGGTTCATATAAGGATATTACCGAAGAAGCCGGACTTAAAAGTAACGGAGGATCGGGCGCCGTAGCTATGGGAGATTACAATAATGACGGATTTCTTGACCTATTTATTACTTCAATTAATGGAGGTAACCATCAACTATTCCGGAATAAGGGCAATGGCAGTTTTGAACTGGTGAAAAATTCAAAAGAAATGTTCTCTGCACTACAGCATGTAAAAGCATATGATGCTAAGTTCTTTGATTTTGACAACGACGGATTCCAGGATCTTATTATTGCCGGGGAATCAGAAGAAAAAGGCGGTCGTGGTATCTTTCTTTATCATAATGACGGGAAAGGGAATTTTGAAAATGTAACCAGGCTATTGCCAGAAGAACCGAAATCGGGGAATCAGATAGCCTTATTTGATTATAATAACGACGGCGATCTGGATATTGTTATTGCAGGTTTGAACGGAGGTATAACTCTTTTACGAAATGATGGTGGCAATCAAAATCATTATGTTACAATGCAGCTTTTCGGGCTTAGGGCCGGAAGCGCAAAGAATAATCATTTCGGTATTGGTGCAAAAGTAGAAATACGATCAGGTGATCTGTATCAATCCATGGTGGTCACTGATCCTAATATTCATTTCGGACTTGGAAACCGTTCAAAAGCTGATGCGATAAGGATCACATGGACGAACGGTGTGCCCCAGAATATAATTTCTCCCGGAACCGATCAGGCACTGATAGAAGCCCAGACACTGAAAGGTTCATGTCCTTTTCTGTTCACCTGGGATGGCAATGAATTTGTATTTGTAAAAGATGTCATGTGGAGAAGTGCACTTGGTATGCCATTGGGTATTATGGGAGGCAACACTGCATACGCATTCCCTGATGCATCAGATGATTATATAAAAATTACCGGTGATCTATTGAAACCAAAGAAAGGATTATATTCTATTCAGCTTACATCAGAACTATGGGAGACGATGTTCTTCGATAAAGTACAACTGGTTGCCGTAGATCATCCTGATTCTGTTGACGTCTATGTTCCTGAACAGTTTTCTCCGCCCCCGTTCCCCGGTAATAAGCTATTCCAGGTTAAAGAAAAGCATATCCCTGTAAGTGCAAAGGATTCACAGGGAAATGACGTTCTTCCTTTTATTGCTGAAAAAGACGATAAATATCTATCTGATTTCAAACCTGATAAATACCAGGGAGTCACAGAAATGCATGACCTTATTCTCGATCCGGGTGAGGTTGGCAAAAACAAAAATCTGTTCCTTTTTCTGAATGGCTGGATATTTCCTACTGATGCCAGTATTAATGTTGCTCTCTCACAATCCTCCAGTCTGAAGGTGGTCCGGCCCTTTGTACAGGTAATAAATGGTAAGGGTGAATGGGAAACGGTAATCGAAAACCTTGGTTTTCCAATGGGAAAGGATAAAACAGTAATTGCAGATCTTACAAGTAAATTCTTGTCAGGTGATCACAGGATCAGGATCAGGACCAACATGGAAATTTACTGGGATTACATTTTCTTTTCTGATAATGTTTCAAATGCCCCTGCAATTTCAACAGTTCTTAATCCCGTTTCTGCTGATTTGCATTACAGGGGATTTTCACGCACCTACAGAAAAGGAGGCCGTTACGGACCTCACTGGTTTGACTATTCAGATGTCGATAAAAATAAAAAATGGCGCGATTTGTCAGGCAACTATACACGATATGGTGATGTATTGGCTCTCCTGACGGAATCGGATAACAAATATGTCATTTCAAATGCCGGTGATGAAACATCAATTCAGTTTGATTCGAAAGTATTACCGGAATTAAAGAATGGATGGAAAAGAGATTTTCTTATCCACAGCGTAGGCTGGGTTAAGGATGGCGATATAAACACCGCTTTCGGAAGCACTGTTCTCCCGCTTCCTTTCCATGGAATGAAAAGTTATCCTCCTTCTGAGAATGATTTTTATCCGATAGATCCTGACCTGCAGAAATACAATAAAGAATATAATACAAGAGTTGTAACTTCGGAGGATTTTCGAAATGCAATTAAAAAATAAATGCCAATATCCTGGATTAATGATAATTAATAATTTTATTGACCCCCTTCTCAACCTTTCCCCAAGGGGGAAAGAGGTCATCATCCCGCTTAGGCGGGATATGAAAGCGCGTAAAATACAAAAGATGTTTACAATGTTTTTGTTTTGTCTTTTTACTGTGGCTTTCCCAGGTGTCTTATCCGCTCAGAAAAATAATGTGACTTTCACCGACATAACCAAAAAGGCTGGAATTACTTTCAAATATACCTTTGGAGACAACTCATACAAAAATATAATTGAGAGCAGCGGTTCCGGGATTACCATTTTTGATTACAACAACGATGGTTTCATGGATCTCTACCTTATGAATGGAACATACCTTGAAGGAATATCGGACCCAGAAGGAAAAGTAAACAGGAATTCACACAACGATCTGTATAAAAATAATGGTGATGGTACTTTTACCGAGGTTTCTAAAATCTCCGGAATAGGTGGCCACCAATGGAGCATGGCTGCCGGTGCCATTGATCTCGACAACGATGGTTACCAGGATTTGTATGTCTTGAATTATGGACCAAATGTTTTCTATCATAACAATGGTAACGGAACATTCAAAGACATTACATCTTCTCTGGGATTGAGCGGCCCCGATAAATTAAATGGTTTTACAAAATGGAGTATCGGAGTCTCATTCTGGGACTATAATAAGGATGGAAGACTTGATGCAATGGTTGGCAATTTTCTTGCTTTTGACCCTGCTTATGTTTCTCCGGCAACACCCGGTATGATGCCGAGTCCTGCAGAGTATAATGGCCAGGCATCAATGCTTTATGAGCAGCAACCGGATGGAAAATTTGTTGATGTCACAAAAAAAAATAATCTATACTATCCCGATTCAAAATGCATGGGATTAACGGTATTCGATTATAATGATGACGGTAATCTTGATATTTTCCAGGCGAATGATCATCAGCTGAATTTCCTTTTCAGAAATGACAACGGAGTTTATAAGGAAGTTGCAGTGGAAAGTGGTGTGGCAGCAAACAGTCATGGTGTAGGTACAGGTTCGATGCATGGATCCATTGGTGATGTGGATGGCGATGGATTAATTGATATCCTTGTTTCTGACCTTGATTATGGAGCTCTTTATAAAAATATGGGCAATGGTTTGTTTGTTGATATTACCGAGGAAAGCGGTGTTGCTGCTGCTATGGCAGGGAAGAGCAGCTGGGGTGCACAACTTTTTGATTATGACAACGACGGGGACCTTGATATAGTAGCTGCAAATGGAACCGCAGAAGAACTCGTACCTCAATATCCATTATTGCTTGAAAATGATGGGAAAGGGCATTTTAAGAATGTCGGAAAAGAGCATGGCGCTTATTTTTCAACCAAACGTTCAGGCCGGAGCTTAGCTGTCTGGGATTTTGATAATGACGGAGACCTCGATATTATTATTTCTCATCTGGACAAGAATGGAACACCAGTTCTGCTCAGAAATGACGGGGGAAACAGAAATCACTGGCTGGGATTGACACTTAAAGGCAAGAATGGACCAGCCTCTGCAATTGGTGCAAAAGTGACCATTACTGCGGGTGGAAAAAAGCAGGTACGGATAAATCAATGGGCGACAAGCTATCTCTCTAATAATGATCCCAGGATACATTTTGGACTAAGTCAGCAAAAACAGATCGACCTTCTTGAGATCATGTGGTCGGATGGCAAAAAAGAGGAATATAAAAACATAGCCTCCGATCGTTATATTACAATATTGGAGGACAATGGTATTATAAAGCAATAATAATTGATAACAGTTAAAAACCAGGAATATGAATAGCCAATATGTTAATAATGTTACGGACCTCACAAATCCGGAGAAGAATGTTATATATAATATGACACATGAAGAAGCCGTTAAAATTGTCAGAGCTGGTAAAGTTGAAGCAGTCCGAAAGATCGACGGACAGTTTTCACTTGTTTCAGTCGAAGGTAAAACAATCAGAATGGCAAGATCAATCGGACGACCAATCCGATATTTCATAGCTAAACGACCCGCTGGCCCCGAACTGGTTATCGCTGAACGTATTGATGTAATTTATAATTATCTCAAAAAGGAAGGTCTTGATCATCAGTTTCATCCCTCTTATACAAGGATGGCTCCTGCCCATTATATTACTAAAATTGAACTTTTGGGTTGTCCTGATCCAAATCCGGTTTATGAGCGTTTCTTCACTCCTGAACGCAACAAACTTTCAAGTGATGATACAGCACAGATAGGCGAAAAATATATTGAAACTTTGTATAATGAAATAAAAAAGTGGTTGCATTACCGTGCTAAATCGGGTCCTATCGGGGTAACGTTTTCTGCCGGCATTGACAGTGGTTCGGTATTCTTACTAACCTACCATGCGCTTAAAGAACTTGGTGAAAGCCCCTCAAGACTCAAAGCTTTTACACTTTCAATTGACGGCGATGGCGCTGATTTACTTCAGGCCAAAAAATTTCTGGAAGCATTAGATCTTGGCTTGTTCCTTGAACCCATTGAAGTGAATTATTCATCATTGGACTGGAAAAAAGCTGTGAAAGTGGTCGAAGATTATAAAGCTCTTGATATTCAATCCGCAACAATGAATTTATCGCTTCTGCAGGGAATCAGGTCACGTTACCCTGAATGGAAATATATAATTGACGGAGACGGCGGTGATGAAAACCTGAAAGATTATCCCATTGAGGAAAATCCTGAATTGACTATCCGCAGTGTATTGAATAATTTGATGTTATATCATGAAGGCTGGGGAGTAGAATCAATCAAACACTCTTTAACCTATTCCGGCGGACTGAGCCGGGGATACATGCGAACCTTTGCAAGTGGAGATATGATGGGTTTCGAAGGATTCAGTCCTTATACATTACCAAATGTGATAGAAATATCTGAGGGTATTCCATATATTGATATAACCAACTGGGACCATCAAAAGCTCTATGATCTTAAGGGACAAATAGTTTCTGCAGGAGTTAAGGCTGTTACCGGAATGGAGATGCCGGTTTTTCAGAAAAGACGCTTTCAGCATGGCGCAGCATCTGATCAGGACTTCAGCAGGCATTTCCCTGAGAAAGAGATAGACTACAGGAAAGAGTTTCTTTCAAATTATGAATGAAGATCCTGATTTACTGACCAATGACCAATGGATAGTCTCCCTGAGGGGAAACAAAAATCCTGTTGACCCCCAAAGGCCTTATGGATGGCTTGTAGAAAAGGAATGCACCATTTCAGGAAAGATTGAAGATACAGGAATCATTTTTCTGACTAACAGGGAGTGCCCCTTTCATTGTCTGATGTGCGATCTCTGGAAAAACACAACAGATGAATCTGTTGCTATTGGTTCGATTCCAAAACAGATCGAATTGGCATTGGTACAAATGCCTGATGTTAAACATCTGAAGCTTTATAACAACGGAAGTTTCTTTGATGGAAGGGCAATTCCCGAAGAAGATTACAAAGAAATTGCATCGCTGCTAAAAAACCTCGAAACAGTAATAGTTGAAAGTCATCCCAGGCTGATAAATGAAAAATGCCTGAACTTCAGAGATATGCTCAGACCTGAATTGAATGTTGCTCTTGGACTGGAAACTGTAAATCCTGAGATCCTCAAAAAACTGAATAAGCAAATGACAGCAGAGGATTTCAGGAATTCTGTAAGCTTTCTTACAAATCATGGCATACATTCAAGAGCATTTATTCTGCTTAGGCCTCCCCTGCTCTCGGAATCAGATGGCATTTATTGGGCTGAACGGTCAATCGACTTTGCATTTAATTCAGGGGTTGAGTGTTGCACTATTATTCCTGTCAGACCGGGAAACGGGGCAATGGATTATCTTATGGGAAAAGGGAACTTTAACCTTCCTGATATTCATTCACTTGAAGCGGTTCTGGAATATGGAATAGGGTTAAAAACAGGACGTGTATTTGCAGATGTCTGGGACTTGGCTCTGTTTTCCAACTGCAAAAAATGTATTGATCAAAGGACTGATCGTTTAGTCTCAATGAACCTGAGTCAGAAAATAGTCACTTCAGTAGAATGTGAATGCAATCACATATTAAGATAAAAGATAAAAGTAAAAAGACAAAAGTGAAAAACAACTTTTAACCTTGACTCTAAACGCTAAACGCTTAACTAGTTAACCGAGTACCCAGGACCCAGCAACATTTGGAATAAATAGAAACTTAGATGTTTATAATAGGTTTTGTTTCGTAGCTTATCTCTTCTTTCTTATAATAAACTTTTTCAAGAAACAGTCCACTGGGCGGAGCTGTAAGTTTTGCAGGAACATCAGATTTAATTTTGAAGAATGTTGCAACTTCGGCAGGAGATAGGTTGCCTCTTCCCGCTTCAACAAGTACACCTGTCATGCGTCTCACCTGCTTCCACAGAAAATGCGAGCCGACAACATGAAAAACAAGCATATCACCAAAGTCATTAACTTTTGCGTGTAAAATCTCAACCTTTGTTGATGACTGTTCCGCGTCCTCGTCTGTAAAATATCTGTAGTCTTTCAGTCCTGGAAAATGTTTTGCAGCTTCGTTCATCAGATTAATATCAAGCGGATCTTTTATCCACCAGACAAATTTCTTTCCAAAAGCGGTACGTCTTCTGCTTATCTGGTAAATATAACTGCGGGCATTTGCATCATGCCGTGCATGAAATTTCGGATGGGCCACTTCAACATTGATAATACATATATCAGGTGGCAGACGGTCATTAATACCATATTTAATCTTCAATGGCACAAGATCAGTTTCAACATCAAGGTGAGCAACTTGTCCTGAAGCATGAACACCCCCATCAGTCCTGCCTGCTCCGAAAATATCAATCTCTTCATTTTTAAATAATTCCCTGCAGGCATCCAGTATCTCTCCCTGAATTGTTTTCCCGCCTTTCTGCATCTGCCAGCCCGAGTAACGCGTACCGTCGTATTCTATTGTCAATTTGAATCTGCCCATCTTATTAAAATTATACTGTGTAAATGTACTAAAAAAAGTCTTGCAGTCCTGCAATCATGCAGTCGTGCAGTCCTTAAGTTGTTTGAATTTTGACTTTTAACTTTTGACTTCACACTCCTTTTCCCTAACTCTTACTCTTCCTGTATTCGAACTTTATTACCCCCGCACTGTTTGACTGCTACCACAGATTTATTAAATTTGCATTTGAGTGAGTGAATAAAAATTGAATTTGTTTATATGAAAAACAAATACATGAATCCTTACCTGGCAGGTACTATGCTGGGGATAGTTCTGCTTCTTGCTATGTTCCTTGCAGGACGAGGACTGGGTGCAAGCGGCGGCCTCAAATACTGCTTAGTCTCTATAGTTGGAGCTGTTGATCGTCCACATGCTGATGGATCAATCTATTACAGTAAGTATTTTGAAGATGGTAAAAAGCCTTTAAAGAACTGGCTCACAATTGAAATATTCGGAGTAGTTGCAGGGGGTTTTTTATCCGGAGCTATATCCAAAAGGTTGAAGTTTAAAATTGAAAAATCTCCAAATATTTCGAATACCAGACGGTTGATCTTTGCTTTCCTGGGCGGCATCTTTTTTGTTTATGGTGCACAGCTGGCGCGCGGATGTACAAGTGGTGCCGCTTTGTCAGGGATGGCAGTTCTTTCAGTTGCCGGATTTGTTACTATGATTGCAATTTTCGGTTCTGCTTATCTTTTTGCGTGGTTCTTCAGAAAAAACTGGATATGATGCAGCGCAGGGCACAGGACAAAAAGAAGCTGCAAGACCACAAGACTGCAAGACATTTAGACAATAAGACATAAAGACATAAAATGGGACCAATATCATCACTTATAGCAATGCCGGAATGGCTTGATTTGCTTATCGCACTGCTGATTGGCATCGGATTCGGGTTTTCACTTGAACAGGCAGGTTTCTCTTCAAGCCGTAAACTTGCAGGTATGTTTTATGGATATGATACCACGGTTCTCAAGGTCTTTTTTACTGCTGCAATTGTTGCACTAATCGGATCACAGCTATTAAGTTACTTTGGACTGCTTAACCTGAATCTTGTCTTTGTTAATGAGTTTTATGTTGCAGCTTCAATCGTCGGCGGAATTATAATGGGAGCCGGCTTTATTATGGGTGGGTTTTGTCCCGGTACAGGGTTATGTGCACTTTCTATCGGAAAAATTGACGCAATGATCTTTTTCCTTGGTGGACTGACCGGTGCATTCCTTTTTGCTGAAACATATCCTTTTATACAGAATCTGGCCAACGGATCATACAAGGGACCCATTAAAATTAATGAGGTAATGGGTATTTCACCCGGACTTTTCACTTTTCTTCTTATAATTGCAGCTGTTGCAATGTTCTGGCTTGCAGAGCTTGCCGAAAAGAAATTTGCGCGACCAGATATAACTAACGAAATTTAAATATTAAAGAGATGAATACCAGGGGAAAATTTTCAGTCGGACTTTTGGTCTTGGGATTAATTCTTGCTTTATTGCCACTTTCCGGAAGCAGGTCTTTTACAGCCAGGCCTCAAAAATTACTGGCTGAAGTTCTCGACAATAATACATATTATACAGTCGATCAGGTAGCAAGATTCATAATATCTGAAGACAGTTCTGTTCAGATTATTGATCTCAGAACACCTGAAGAATTCAGAGCAGTGAATATCCCTGGCTCAATAAATGTTCCATACGGTAAACTTCTTGAGAATGACCCCGGCAGTATTTTAAATAATGGAAAGACCAGAAATATATTCTACTCCAATGGTGACTTTGATTCGAATTATGCTCTGGCAATTGCCAGGGGTTTAAATCTTAGAAACACTTATGTAATGAAAGGTGGTCTGAATGAATGGTTCAACACTGTAATGAACAGCAATTTTACAGGAGAAAGGATCTCAGCAAGGGAAAACGCATTGTTTGAATCCAGGACAAGAGCAAAAAAGATGTTTTCCGAAATGAATAGTTTGCCTGATAGCCTGAAATTAAAATTCATCCAGTCGAAACATATAGCTGCAAAAAAACTTGATGGAGGATGTGAGTAGATAGACAAAAGACAAAAGACAAAAGACAAAAGTAAAAAGGCAAAAGGCAAAAGTCGACCATGAATCAGAATATATCAATTTGACATTATTTTTAATGGAGTTATTAAAGAAATACAGGTTAGTAATTGCTGTTGTACTTCCAATATTGATCCTGGTACTTATCAGATCATTGAGTGTGAACCATTTCAAAAATGATGCAAAAATATGGGCTGAACCATCGGTAAAACAATCAAATAGAATGACTATAGAACAGGTTAGATCCCTTATAGGGAAAAACCTGATAATCAATCTTGATAAAGATGTCAGCCGGATCAGCGAGCTGACCAGCGATGCACAAAATATCCCAGCAGATTCAATACTGAGTAAAAAACAACTTATAATGATCATGAAACATGATGGTCCGGTACTCCTATACTCTTCAGAACCGGGTTTGTCGGCAAGGATATGGATGATTCTTAGTCAGATGGGTTGCAGGAATATTTATATTCTCACTAAAAACTCTGACAATGAGGTCTTTAAATACAAATTCCGGCCAGATACTTTATTGAACTGACCGGAATTACTGGCATCAGAAAAGTCAGAAAAACTATTTCACCACTTCAAAATCATTAACATCTGCTGATGTAAAAGGAAGCCATGATAACGCGGTTCTCTGTTTAACCATTTTGTCATACATAAAACCATTATTACCATATTTCAATGTATGTGCATCATAACCAAACAGGCGAAGGTAAGCCGTTGCAAATCCTGAATTGTGACCTGTCCCGCAATAAACAACAACAGGTTTATCAAATGGAATAGATGCCATCTCATCTGTATATCCCAAAGTACCTTCAGGTTTATACCTTACAGATCCGGGTATATGTCCATCCTCATATTTGTCTTTCCTGTCCAGATTTATTATGTAATACTTTTTCGGATTGCTGAATACCTCATCAGCTGTCAGAAGGATGTCTGCCGTTCCCTCTTCAAACAACTTCCGGAATCTTGCAGCTCCTATCTCAGATCCTGTCAATAAACCTGTTTTGAGCTCGGGCATCCCAAGCAGAGGAGGTCTTTCATTTACAGAATTTTCGAGTTTAATCTCGTACTTTCCTGACACTCCTTTAAGCCATCCCTCCTGAGCATACTTGTTATTCCATGCACTCATTCCCCATCTCATGGAATAAACATTGCCATACCCCTTAAGCCTTAAGAGGCATGTTGTATAACTCGATAACTGGCCATCATCACTGACAATAATTATCTTGTCATACTCAAATGGTTTAATTCCTGTTTCAAAATATGAAGGGAGTTCCTCAAATTTCTTATTCACTGCACCTTTAATGTGGCCTTCAGTAAATTGTTTTGGAGAACGCATGTCAACAACAAGAATATTTTTCCCCAGACTTTCATTTACTATCGAGGCTTTTATAAGAGAGGGAAATACTTTGCTATTTATGTAGTCGCCATTCTCCTTGAGATCTATTAGTAAGAGCGAAGTTTCATTTCCGATTGCCACAGGTTTTTTGACCTGCTGAACAACTTCCTGCTTATTCTCTGTTTTTTTCCCTTTGCATCCTGTCAGGGAGAACACGCAAAGGAGCATTAAAAAGAATAATGAAAAGTATTGTTTCTTCATATCAATTCTATTTCCGAACTGGTTAAACTTTTACAGGAACTTTGTCCTTATCAAAGGTGAGGGTCTCGGTGCGATTACCAAGTTCATCATATTTATATTCAGTTATTGCTACTCCGTTTTCGGGGCTATTTATTAAATTTCTGTCCTTATCCAAATTTTTGACTTCAATGAGAGCGCCATGACTATCATAGGTATTCTGATTTACAGGAACAAGTTTGCCTTTGACATATTCGTTATCCTGGTCAAATATTGTAGTTTCCAGTACATACCCATTCTCGTCGACCTTGTTAATCCTTCTTGACCATCCCCAGTAAAGATTTGACATCTGCCCTCTCACATTAAAAACTGAGAAAGTTTCAAGATCGCCATTCTGGTTGGGAGTGAAAGCAAAATAAGAAACTCCGATATCACCACAGTTCTCTGCCGTGCAGTTATAAAGTGTATCGGCTTTAAAATTTGCCATTCTTGTAGTATATCCTTTGTCATTATAAGTAAACCTGAGTTCATAAAACGGGCAGAAAGGGTTCATAACGGTTTCTTCTCCTTTAAGATTGTAACGGAGTTCCCTTATCATCCCGTCAGGAAGGGCGTTCCATGTCCATGAATGGATCTTATTCCTGTTTTCAACCATCGATCCGTCTTTTCCCAAGAACATTAAACCGACACGGTTTCCATTTGCATCGAGTGCATATTCTGACGTGAATACCCCAGCTGATTCGATCGGTTCGTTATCTTTATTGAAAAAATGTTTTAATTGCTTACCATTGACATAATCATAGGTAATTTTTGCAGCTCCCTGCATTGATGAATAACCAAGAAGTACATTATTCCGGACAAATTCTACTGATAAAAGGCGTCCTGATTTGTCATAGGTAAATTTGTAGCTGTTAATAGTTTTTGCCTGGTCGGCAGTTAACGGATGAGTTCCCTTTTCAATATCATAAGGTGTTTCACTGAACTGGAGGTTCCTGTAATATTCTATACCAGTGTGCATATTTTTATTCGTTGTTGTACTGGTACACGAAACAATACCAATCCCGATTGCTATTGTCAGGATTAAATAAATAATAAGTTTACTCAATTTCATATTCTTAATTGTTTTGGTTTAAATTAATTATCAAAATTATTGATTATTTAAATCTGTATATACTTTTATGAAATAATTAAACAAATAAAATGCTGAAATGTTTAAAACAGCTTTGTGGTACAGGAGTCTTGCGGTTTTGAGCCGTTGTGCCGTTGCAGCGTTATGACGTTATGCCATTGTGCCGTTGTGCCATTATTCCTATATTTGTTTTTTTCAAAATGGTAGGGTGGGCAATAAACTAAATATCAAATATTAACAAATAATAAATAATGAGAAAGATCCGGCATAATGGCCTGCTAGTTTCAGGAAGGATAATCCTGCTGATGATAGTCCTTTTCGTTTTTGTACTGATTGAGAGTCCGGGGAGTTCAAGGCCATTTTTAACCCAGGATGGGAAAAAGACACCTGGAAGTATTGAAGTAATTTTAACTTTAAAAATTAATGGCCTTAATCAAAGCATGATAATCCGTGGCAGCGATACCACAAAGCCAGTGCTGTTATATCTTCATGGCGGACCAGGGGATCCGGAGTTCCCGTTTGTACATAAGTTTAATCCCGGGATTGAGGATCTGTTTGTTGTTTGTTACTGGGATCAACGTGGTGCAGGTCTCTCATATTCAAAAAATATTCCTCCCGAAACTATGACTCTATCGCAGTTTGTTGATGATGCCGGAAAGGTTTCTAAATATCTTATCCATAGATTTAATCGTGAAAAAATATATCTTCTTGGACATTCCTGGGGATCTATGCTGGGTGCATTTACTGCGAATAAATTCCCTCAGTATTACTATGCTTTCATATCAGTCGGACAGGTAGGAGATCAGAAACGTTCCGAAAAAATTTCATACGATTTTGTTTTGTCAAGAGCCAGAGAATTAAAGGATAGAAAAGCCATCCGGACCCTTGAAGAAATAGGTCCGCCTCCCTACTCTGATCCCAAAGAGGCCATTGACAAAATGATGACGCAGAGAAAGTATGTCATCAGGTATGGAGGTGCCGTTAAAAAAGGGAACTTTTATCCGCAGGCTATAAAACCAATCATTTTCTGTAAGGAATATAGTTTATCGGATAAGATCAGGTATTTAAAAGGGATGAAGTTTTCAAGAAACTATTTATGGGATACAATAATGAAAACAAATCTCTTTAAAGCTATTCCATTGCAACAGATTCCTGTATATATTTTGCAGGGTACATCTGATTACGAGACAAGCTATGCAATTGCAAAAGAGTACTTTGACTTTCTGCAGGCACCTGTGAAAAAGTTTTACTCTTTTGAGAATTCAGCTCATTCCCCGATTTTTGAAGAGCCTGAAAAATTTGATACGATATTAAAAACAATTCTTTCGGAACAAAAAATGAATGGACAGTAATTATATCTAAATTTGAAAATATTTTAAATTTTCACTTCATGGATCAATTCAATAACCACCCTCTTTACCGCAGACATAATATTGACAGCGCTATGAGCTCGCTCTGGGAGTTTTATAAAAAGAAATTCCTGCCCTTATTCATAACATCGTTTGTAATGTCTCTTGTGATGCAATATGCTTCAACTTTGGTGAATATTAAGGAATTATCTGCAATAACTGATCCAATGCTATTGCTCGAAAAGATAAAGGGTTTCCTCATCCCGATTTTGGTGATCTCTCTGATAAATCTTCTTTTTACAACTATCCTTCAGTACTATGTAATCTTTAACCCTGTAAACAGTGAGAATACTATTTTTATTTCAATAGTGAAATCCCTGAAGTATTTTATCCCATATCTGATTATTATGGTCCTTCTTGCCTTTGCAGGAACAATAGCAATAATTCTGGGAATCTTTGTACTCATTATAGGTGCTTTCTTCGCGATGTTATATGTAGTGACACTTTACCTTTTCATCCTGCCGATAATGATGGTTGAAGGAATAAATATTGGCTCTACTATCTCAAGAACAATAAAACTTACTCATAAAAACTTCTGGTCGAATATAGGCTGGGTAAGTGTTTTCATTATAATTATGCTGGTTATATCGGTAATCCTCTCCGGAATTATACTACTTCCTTTCACAGGAAATTTCATAAAGACAATTGTAAATCAGGATGATGCCGCTAAACTGGTTGATGTTACAACCAGACCTTTATTCATCATACTGTCAGCAATAGTAAGTGCTCTTACACTTCCTGTAATGCCAATCTTTGCCTGTATTCTATATTTCCATGGTAAGGCAGGAGAAGAACAAATTCAGCCGATCCCGATTGTAGATCCTGAAGATAACAGGGTCAGAGTTGAAGACCTGTATGCCAAGCCATATTCAGATGATCATCCTGATAATCCGGAAAATAAAGAATTGTCTTAACGGGCTTTGCCCTGTCTGTCGCTTTGCTCTGTCTTAATGTCTTTATTCTGCGCTGTCCACCTAAAGACTAAAAAGACAACGAACAGTGGGAGCAATACAGCCCATAGTGCGTAAAGACTTCAGGACTTAAAGACATCCAGACAATTAAAGATCGTTCTCCCCCTTTACATAACCGAAGTTGGCAAGTATTCCTCCATCAACATACAGGATATGTCCGTTTACAAAGTTGCTGGCTTTGGAAGCCAGGAATAGAGCTGCATTAGCCACATCCTCTGGTTCACCCCACCTGCCCGCCGGAGTGCGTGTCATAACAAGATCATTAAAAGGGTGCCCGTTTTCACGTAATGGAGCTGTAAGTGAAGTTGCAATATAACCAGGACCAATACCATTGATCTGAATATTGTACTTTGCCCATTCACATGTCATATTCTGAGTCAGAAGCTTTAGTCCTCCCTTAGCCGATGCATATGCAGATACTGTATTCCTGCCATATACGCTCATCATGGAACACATGTTTATAATCTTGCCACTATGTTTTTCAATCATCTTAAGGACCACCCGTTTTGAAACTATCAAAGGAGCAACAAGGTCAACATCAATTACCTGTTTGAACTCGGATATGGCCATATCCAGGATTGGTATTCTTTTAATGATGCCTGCATTATTTACCAGTATATCAACCGGACCTATGCTCTTTTCTATCAGAGTTATTCCTTTATCAACATCATGCTCATCTGCAACATCGAATTTCAGGGTAAAAACATCCAATCCTTCATTTTTAAATGCCTCTTTGCAACTCTGAAGCTTTTCATCATGTTGACCGTTCACACATACTTTTGCGCCGGCCTTGCCCAATAATATACCTATTGCAAGTCCTATCCCCTGGGTCCCGCCTGTTACAAGTGCAACTTTGCCGGTAAGATCAAATAAATCTTTCATCGTTTTTCCTGTTTTTTTCTTTGCCTTTGTGGTTCTCTTTTTTACTTTAACTCTATTCCATCCTTGGTTTTCAACCCCCCGTCCCCCCAGTAAGTGGGGTTAAAAAGCCACGATTGTGTCAAGCCCCCATGTGGGGTGTTGAGGGGTAAAAAATTTATTTAAGTGTATCGGGTTGTCTGATATCCATATCGCCATAATCCAGATTTTCCCCGGCCATACCCCAGATAAATGTATAATTGGATGTTCCGGCAGCACTGTGAATACTCCATGAGGGCGAAAGGACAGCCTGCTCATTTTTCATCCAGATATGCCTTGTTTCATCAGGATCACCCATGAAATGACAGATAGCTTGATTTTCAGGTACCTCAAAATAGAAATAAGCCTCCATCCTGCGGTTATGAGTATGAACAGGCATAGTGTTCCATACGCTTCCTGTTTTAAGTTCAGTCATTCCCATCTGTAACTGACAGGTCTCAACTATACTGTTTACAAGCAATTTGTTCAGGGTCCTGTGATTTGAAGTCTCCAAAGATCCAAGAACAACTATATCTGCATCAGCAACAGTTATTTTCTTCGATGGATAGGTATGATGTGCTGGTGCTGAATTAATATATAGTTTAGCTGGTTTTGCCGGGTTAACCGACATAAAAACGACATCATAAGAACCTTTACCAAGGTATAAAGCCTCCTTGAATCCGATTTTATATATCTTACCACTGGCATGAATCACCGCTTCTCCGCCAATATTAATAATCTCCATCTCCCTCCTGTCAAGAAAATTTTCCGATTTAAGTTCATCCGTGCTTTCAAGAATTAACTTATTCTTAACCGGCATAGCACCCCCGACCATAAAACGATCGTACATTGAATAGATAAGTGATATCTCATCCGGGATAAAGATGTTTTCAATGAGGAACTCTTTCCGAAGTCTCGCTGTGTCATAATTTTTAACATCTTCAGGATGGGCTGCATATCTAAGTTCCACTTTCATATTATCTTAATTAAAATTATTCTCTTATTAATTAAAAGGCGTCTGGCATCAGGTGTCAGGATCATGAACTCCCTGCAGGTTCAAATGTATGTTTTCCTGTAGCCTGTTGACTGTCGCCTGTTTCCATTATTTCTTCCCAAACAACGCCTCCATCACTTCATTATTTATTTTGCAATTTTCAAACTTCGCATTTTCCGCCAATTCCATGAGTGCAGCTTTTGCCTCTTCAACATCTGGTTTAGGCCCTTTGTCTTCCCAGTAATCAACAATTTTCTGGTAGCCGGCCGGCTTTGAAATAGTCATCAAACTGCTTTCTGAACCGATTTTTTTAATTGTCCACCATGACCAGCCAATGTTATTTGTCTCAAACAAATTCACAGCAGCTCTGAACCATTCATTATTATTTTCACCAGATTCTCCCATCCAAAGAGGCACATTAAATTTATCTCTCATATCGAGATATTTCTGAATAGTCTCCACAGTGGTCGGATTCCAGTATTTATGAAAACTATAGACCATATTATTATCCCATGGTGGTGTCAATCCGGTAAAATCATTTGCAAACTGGTTACCCTCAATAAAAATAATATGTTTTTTGTCAATCAGACGAATCTCCTTTGTAATTGCAGAAAAGAGTGTTTTCAGAGATTCATTACCCTCAAGTTTATAGTTGGTCTCGTTGATAAGGTCATATCCGCCTATCCATTCCTCATCTTTAAATCGTTCTGCAAGCTTTTTCCATAAAGCGATGGTTTTTTTCTGATTCGACTCGCTCTCCCAGAGCCTGGGTTTAAGTGTATCAATGTCTGCAATTGGCCTGTCATTACCCTGTCCGCCTGGGGTTGCATGGAGATCAAGAATCAGGTAAATTTTGTTTTTCCTACACCAGGAAAGAAGGTTATCAGTTAATTTAAAACCTGTTTCCAACCATGTATTTTGTCCTTTAACCGGCTCTTTATCGACAGGCAGAGTGAAGAGATTGTAATGCATTGGCAGCCTTATTGAATTAAATCCCCATTTTTTGAGTGCATCAATATCTTTCTCTGTTATCATATTATGCAAGAAACGATTGTAGAAATCCTCGCAATTCTTCTGACCGATCAATTCACTGATCTTTGATTTTATTTCAGTCTGAGTGCCTGCTGCATCAGAAAGCTGAAACATGTAAGGTTCCTGGAGCATCCAGCCGCCAAGACCAATTCCCCTTAGCAAAACATTTTCTCCGTTTTCATTAATAATCTGTTTCCCGTCTGCTCTCAGAAAACTCTGGCAATAAGCTAATTGAACAACAAAAAGTGTTGCTGCAAATAATAATAAAGCTTTTTGTTTCATACTAAAAATTACGAATTAGAAATTACGAATTAGAAATTGTTAGTTTAATAGAGTTTTGATTTAAGTGTTTTAGTGATCGAACCAACGATCTTAAGTATTTCATCACAATCTTTTAAAAGACTATCAGTCTGCTCTTTATTAAGAATATTTGAATCTCTCAGTAGCCTTAACCAGTAATGCGTTTCTCTGGCTTCTTTATAAACAATATTGAATTTAGTATAAAAATCTTTATCAGTTTGTCCTCCCAATGCCTCTTCTGTATTTGCTCCAATTGAAGTACCACTTTTAAGAAGTTGTCTGGAAAGCACAAACTCTTTTTTTTCTTCAATCAAATACTGATAAGTCTTTACAATCTTTAGTGCAAAAGCATAACTTTTAGTTTGTATTACATTATCGGTCTTCATTCAATTATTATTCGTAATTCGTAATTCGTAATTAAAGAATCCCTTTAGCAATCAATCTTGTTATCTCCGTACCTGCCATCAGGAAACCGCCTACACCATAGACTTCAGTCATTTCCCTGGTAACATTTTTAGGATCGGCTCCGATAGGTTGAATGAATCCTACCTTGCCATCGGGCCATACAGATGTAACCATTGATTTCCAGCCTTCTACTATCGCAGGAAGATAAGTTGCCCTGTCAAGATAACCATTATTTACACCCCATGCCAAACCATAAACAAAAAAAGCTGTTGCGCTCATTTCAGGATTTGGATAACTGGCAGGATCAAGAAGGCTTGCATGCCAGAATCCGTCTGCTGATTGTAATTTAAGAAGTTTTGTAGCCATTTCCTTATATATTTTCACAAAATAATCCTTATGCTCATATTTCACAGGAAGCTCTCTTATAATAATTGGCAATCCGGCAAAAACCCATCCATTACCACGTCCCCAGAATACTTTTGCACCGTTTGCCTCTTTTCTGGTGAAATAATTAGAATCCCTGAAATAGAGATCTTCATCTGTATCGTAAAGATAATCCGTGGTTGCCTTATATTCCTTAAACATAAAATTAAGGTACTTTTTTTTGCCTGTTACATTGGCCATTTTTGCCCAGACTGTTGGTCCCATGAAAAGAGCATCGCACCACGACCAACGTTGTGTGGACCAGTAATCCTCAGTATTTTCAAATTTCAGATCACCTGTTGCAGGGTATTTAAGTATCAGATCAAGGTATGCTTTCATGGGTCTGACCATACGCTTTTCTTTATATTTACGATACAGTTCAATATAAGTCTGACCTACACAATAATCATCAGCATGATATTTTCCAAGAGGATTCTCTCTGACGTTGTATGACCAGTGGTTTTTTTCAGAAATTCCTTTCAGCCATTCATAATATGAATTATCACCTGCTATTCCTGCCCACTCTACCATACCGGCATAAAGTGCTCCATTTGTCCAGTCAGCAAGGTCGTGTGTAAGAGGAGTTCTGATCTGCCAGTCGGCAACTGCTTTTAAAACAGTTTTAATATAAGTTTTATTTAAATCAGATTTAAATGAAGGAGTTGTTTGCGCCTGTGAAAAGACTGAAAAAGAGCTGATTAACAGAATAACTGTAAAAAAACTTACATTGGTTTTCATTTATCCGGGTTTTTATATGATTTCAAGAAGCACATTTTACAGTATGGAATAATGTCTAATATGAGTATCGCGAATCGTTAATAATAATTAAAATGAATACATATGTTACTTTAGTTTAGAATTCCTCATTTCGCCTCACCTTCGCTTCGCTTTGGTTTCGACTTGTCATTCCGAACTTCGGTGAGGAATCTCTTTATATATTTCTTGATTAATTGATTTGAAATTCATATTTTCGTGATCGTTAACGAAACAACAATGTTCAAATTTAAATAATTTTATTATCCCTTTAAAAAATATGAAACCATTTATTCATGATAATTTTCTTTTAGGGAATAAATCAGCTGAAAAACTTTACCATAAATATTCTGAAAATCAGCCTATTATAGATTTTCACTGTCACCTTTCACCTGCTATGATAGCCGGAGACCATCAATTTACAAATCTTACACAGGCCTGGCTCGAAGGTGATCATTATAAATGGCGGGCTGAGAGAACAAATGGGGTCAACGAAAAATATTGCACCGGGAATGCCTCAGACATCGATAAATTTAAAAAATGGGCTGAAACAGTTCCTGCCACAGCAGGAAATCCGCTCTATCACTGGACACACCTCGAACTTTTAAGATATTTCAATATATCTGAGCTCCTTTCTCCATCAACAGCTATGGGGATTTATGAAAAAGCTTCTGACATGCTTCACACGAAAGAGTTCAGTACCAGATCTATTATCCGGAAAATGAAAGCAGAGGTTATCTGTACAACTGATGACCCCACTGATAATCTTGAACATCATCTTAAATTGAAAAACTCTTTTGAAATAAAAGTTCTGCCAACTTTCCGGCCCGATAATGTGATTAAAACTGAGGACCCGGAGAAACTCAAATCATATATCTCGAAACTAGAACTGGCGAGTGGCAATGAGATCAGGAACTTTGACTCTCTTCTTGAAGCTTTGGATAGAAGACATAAGTTCTTCCATGAAATGGGAGGCCGATTATCTGATCACGGTCTTGATCGTTTTTATTTTGCCACTTTTACTTCACAGGAAATTGACAAGATTTTTAAGAATCTGCTTAAAGGAGAGATCATTTCATCTGAGGAAGCTGAAAAATATAAAACAGCCGTGCTGCTTGATCTCTGCAGATTGAATCATAAAAGAGGATGGACTCAACAGTTTCATGTCGGCGCAATAAGAAATAACAACTCAAGGATGTTTAGGCAGATGGGGCCGGATACAGGATGGGATTCAATCGGAATTGCGCAAGATCCATTGAAAATATCGAGGTTTCTCAGTGAACTTGATAATAAGGATCAGCTTACAAAAACAATTCTCTATAATCTGAATCCTGCAGATAATGAAATGATGATAACTATGGCTGGAAATTTTAATGATGGTTCATCACCAGGGAAAGTACAATATGGAGCCGCCTGGTGGTTTCTCGATCAGAAAAGTGGAATGGAAAAGCATATGAAGGATCTCGCAGCTCTCGGAATATTAAGGAGGTTCATCGGAATGGTCACTGATTCACGTAGTTTCCTCTCCTATACGCGTCACGAATATTTCAGACGCGTAATTTGTAATTTTGTGGGTGAAGAAGTTGAAAAAGGTCTTATCCCTGATGAAGAAGAAATACTGAAACCTTTAATTGAAGGAATTTCATACATAAATGCTAAAGAGTATTTTAGGTTTTAACACATTATATATGAATGATTTAAATTTAAAAGATAAAGTAGCTATTATAACCGGGGGAGCGGGTATTATATGCTCAACCATGGCCAGATCACTTGCTGCTCTTGGTGTTAAAACCATTATCCTCGACCTCAACAAAGATGCAGCTATTGAAGTTGCGAAACAGATTGAAAAAGAGTTTAATACACCATCGATAGGAATTTATGCAAGTGTTCTCGATAAGGCGTCACTTGAGGCTGCTGGAAAAGAAATTCATGAGAGGTTCGGCCTTGTTGACATCCTGGTAAACGGAGCAGGAGGAAACTCCCCTGAAGCTACTACCAGGATCGAAAAAATGAAGGGCACTGAAGACGAAAACCTTGAAGGGACATTTTTCGGACTTCAGATCGAAGGATTTGATAAAGTTTTTGACCTGAACTTCAAAGGCACAGTAATTCCAACTATGGTTTTTGCAACTGACCTTGTCAGAAAAAAATCAGGAGTCATAATAAACATTTCTTCAATGAACTCATACAGGCCACTGACAAAGATTGCCGCTTATTCCGCCGCAAAAGCAGCGGTTAATAATTTCACACAATGGCTGGCAGTTCATTTTTCAAAAACAGGTGTAAGGGTGAATGCAATAGCTCCGGGATTTCTTATAACAAATCAGAACAGATTCCTCTTAATTGATGAAAAAACAGGAGATTTTACGGCAAGAGGAAAGAAAATAATAAAAGGTACACCGATGGAACGATATTGTGTACCTGAAGAATTAACAGGCACCCTCATATACCTTGCCTCGGACTTGTCAAAATTTGTTACAGGTGTTGTTATACCAGTTGACGGGGGGTTTTGTGCATACAGCGGTGTATAGACTAATGGTACCAGGTACCAGGGTAAAAAATGGAATAGACCCAGAACCGAGGACCGAAAATCAGGTAACGATAATTAAACAAACACAAAACAATATTTAATCAAAATGACCATGGCGAAAAACGTAATAGTGGCCCAGTCAGGCGGACCCTCGCCGGTAATTAATAGTTCATTGCGAGGGATTATAGAGACCTGCAGGCTGTTTCCTGACAAATTCGGGAAGGTATATGGAGGATGGCATGGGATTGAAGGAGTTCTGAATGAGGAGCTGCTTGATCTGTCAGTTCAGAATGAAGAGGAGATTGCCTTGCTAAGAAACACACCTGCTGCCGGAAGTATAGGTACATGTCGATATAAACTTAAAGATACACAGCAAAAAGATTTCCAGAGGATAATGGAAGTGTTTAAGGCTCATGATATCGGATACTTTTTCTATATAGGCGGTAATGATTCGCAGCATACTGCTTTCAAAGTCAGTGAAATGGCAAAAACCAGAGGTCTTGATCTGATTGCGGTTGGCGTGCCAAAAACAATTGATAATGATTTGGGTGACAATGAATTCAAACTTATTGATCACACACCAGGATATGGAAGCGTTGCAAGGTATTGGTCGCATATTATTCAGAATGCCAATGAAGAGAATATGGGCTCAGCTCCTGCTGATCCTGTATTGGTTATCCAGGCAATGGGACGAAAAATAGGGTATATTCCTGCTGCTGCAAGACTTGCCGATCCCGACAGAAATATGCCTTTGCAGATCTATATGGCAGAATCAAAGGTATCTATCGATAATCTGGTCGATAATGTCAATGACCAGTTGAAAAAAGATGGAAGATGTATCGTAGTTGTAAGTGAAGGGTTTGATGTTGGCAGCATCGGAGAAGTGAAAGATGCTTTTGGTCATACCTCATTTGGATCGAGCCAGAATTCTGTCTTCCAGACTGTTGTGAATTATCTCAATATAAAAGGGTTGAAAGCCAGAGGTGCAGCCAGGGGTCAGGTTATGGGGACTGATCAACGGCATGCTACTGCATACGCCTCTGTCATCGACCTCGATGAAGCATATAAGGTAGGACAGAAAGCTGTTGAGATAGCTTTATACGAAGGAGATGGCTGGATGGCTACTATCCTGAGAGAACCTGGTTTTATATACAATGTAAGATACGATAAGGTTCCTCTTGAGAAAGTTGCACTTTCAGAAAGAACATTTCCTGAACACTGGATCTCCAAAAGCCGTTATGATGTTACAGATGATTTTCTTAAATATGCCAGACCTTTGATTGGTGAAGATTGGCCATCAGTCCCAATGATAAACGGAAGACAAAGATTTGCCCGGCTCGATATGAAGTTTGCAGATAAGAAATTGGCTGAATATAAACCTGAAGCATACAGACAAAAATAATTAACATTCATTGTCACCTTGAACTTTGAACTTTGAACATTTAACTTTTGACTTTTGGCTTTAAATTATTATGAATCCACAGGAACAGTTACTGGTCTTAAAACCGGAGAAAGAGTTTTTTATAGGGATAGATTCCGATGGCTGTGCTTTCGATACTATGGAGATAAAACAGAAAGAGTGTTTCTGCCCTAACTTCATAAAATACTTCCGGCTGCAGCCTGTTTCGAAGTATGCCCGGGAGACGTGGGAATTTGTGAATCTCTATTCAACCACCAGGGGATGCAATCGTTTCCTGGCAGTAAATGAGACTCTCAGACTTCTGGCATCCCGTCCCGAAATAAAAGCCAGGAATTTCACGGTTCCTTCTGCTGCTCCGCTTATTGAATGGACAAAAAAAGAGACAAAGCTTGGGAATCCGACATTAAAAAAATATGCTGCCGTAATAAATGATCCGTTCATTACACAGACACTCGAATGGTCGCTGAAGGTAAATGAGGATATTGAAAAAATGGTGTTTGGAATATCCCCCTTCCCATTCGTCAAAGAATGCCTGGAGAAAATAAAGTCAACTGCTGATATAATGGTTGTTTCACAGACACCTTTTGAAGCACTGAAGCGTGAATGGGAAGAAAACAGAATCGACCATTTTCTTCGGATGATAGCCGGGCAGGAACATGGAACTAAAGCCGAACATCTTAAATATGCAGCTAAAGGTAAATATCCCGATGAAAAGATTCTGATGATCGGTGATGCTAATGGTGATCTGAGGGCGGCCAAATCTAACGGAGTTCTTTTCTTTCCTGTCAATCCGGGAAAAGAAGAAGCATCATGGGAAAAACTTTATAAAGAAGGTCTGGACAGGTTCTTTGCCGGGAAATTTAAAGGCGCTTATGAAGAGAAACTGATCAAGGAGTTTGAGACTTATTTGCCGGAGCATCCTCATTGGGAATAGGCGACTGGCGACTGGAAGACCTGACCTGATGCCCGATGCCCTTTTAATAAGAATCAGGGAGTTTATAATTAAAGTGAAATCTATAAAAGTAATGATTTATTATAAATCCGGATCAGAAAATGCAGTCCTGAACTCAAAGGATCTTGAGTCAGGAATTTTTTCTGCTTTGGAAAAACTTGGAGTCAGAAAGAAGGTGCTTGTTGTTCCTCCCGACTGCACCCGTTTTCATTCCAGAGCCGGTGAACTTACTTCTTTTATTTACCGGTATTATAAGGAAAGCCTGAAAGATATCCTTCCCGCCCTTGGTACGCACTCTCCCATGACTGATCCTCAGATGGACGAGATGTACAAAGGAGTACCAAAATCACTGTTTCGTGTACATGACTGGAGAAAGGATGTCGTAACAATAGGTACCGTGCCAGGGGAATTTGTATCCAAAATAACTGACAGAGCTTTGAACTATTCATGGCCCGCCCAGCTTAACAGACTGGTTTTCAATGGCGGACATGATCTTATATTATCAGTCGGACAGGTTGTACCCCATGAAGTTATAGGCATGGCTAATTATAATAAGAACCTGTTTATCGGTACAGGGGGATCTGAAAGTATTAATAAGAGTCATTTTATCGGAGCGGTTTATGGTATGGAACGCATTATGGGAAAAGCTGATAACCCGGTGAGGTCACTCCTGAATTATGCCTCCGAAAATTTTGCCAGTCATTTACCTGTTGTTTACGTACACACTGTCATTGGAAGAGATGAAGCAGGAAAACTTATTGTAAGAGGGCTTTTTATAGGCGATGATGAAGAAGTATTCAGACTTGCAGCAGAACTTTCCCTGAAGGTAAATTTTAATGTACTTGAAAAACCCCTGAAAAAAGTTGTTGTCTATCTTGATCCTGCCGGATATAAAAGCACATGGCTTGGGAACAAAAGTATTTACAGAACTCGTATGGCAATGGCTGATAGTGGCGAGTTGATTGTTCTGGCACCAGGTTTAAAAGAGTTTGGTGAGGACAAAGAGATAGACCGGTTGATCAGAAAATATGGCTATCACGGAACACCAGCCACATTGAAATCTCTGAAAGCGAATGAAGAGCTTAATAATAATCTGAGTGCAGCTGCTCATCTGATTCACGGAAGTTCAGAAGGAAGATTCTCAATAACTTATTGCCCCGGATACCTTACAAGGAAAGAGATAGAATCAGTAAATTTTAAATATCATGATCTAAAAGATATGTTGAAGAAATTCAATCCGGAAAAACTGAAAGAAGGTTTTAATAAAACGGTTGGCGGAGAGCAAGTCTACTATATCTCAAATCCTGCACTTGGATTATGGACATCAAAGCAACGGTTGGTATAAAAATTATCAATATATTCATAATATGATAAACTGGGGAATAATTGGTTGTGGTAACGTTACTGAAGTAAAAAGTGGTCCGGCATTTAATAAAGTCAGGGATTCTCAACTGGTTGCAGTTATGCGGAGAGATGCCATGCTTGCTGAGGATTATGCCCGGAGACATAATGTTCCAAAGTTTTATTCAAAGGCTTCGGATCTTATTAACGATAAGGATATCAATGCAGTATATATTGCCACTCCCCCGGTAAGCCATGCTGAATATGCCATTGAAGTTATAAAAGCCCGCAAACCTGTCTATATTGAGAAACCAATGGCATTAAACTACTCCGAATGTCTTAAAATAAATAAAGCAGCTGAAAAAAACCATATTCCGGTATTTGTAGCCTATTACAGAAGGGCTCTTCCTGGCTTCCTTTTAGTTAAAGATCTTATTGAAAACGGGAGTATTGGAAAAGTACGTTTTTTAATTATACAACTATTCAAGTCTCCTTCTGCAGATGAAAAATCCGGAAAACCATCATGGCGGGTTGATGCAAAAATATCAGGCGGCGGGCATTTCTTCGATCTGGCCTCCCATCAGCTTGACTATCTTGATTTTCTTTTCGGACCAATTCAGAAAGTCAAATCAATTGCAGTCAATCAGGCAGGGCTCTATAAAGCCGAAGATTTTGTTTCCGCAGAGTTTAGTTTTTGTAATGATATTGCGGGAACCGGTACCTGGTGTTTCAGTGTTTCAATTGATAGTGGCAGAGATAACATCGAGATTATAGGAGATAAAGGTTCCATCAAATTTTCCACATTTAGTTTTGAACCAATTGTTCTTACAAATGCATCGGGACGACAGGAGTTTATTAATGAACGTCCTGATCATGTTCAATACTATTTGATTGAAAAAATAGTTCAATCGCTCAGAGGGCAAGGAACTTCTCCCAGTACCGGAATAACAGGAGCCAGAACAAGCAAGGTTATGGATGAGATAGTGGCGGAGTATTATAAAAAGGTTAAAGGTTAAGGTTAAAAGTGATATATCATACACTGCATGCCGCAGGCCGCAAACCGGTAATCATAAAATAATGAATAGAAATATCATAACAAAATAATAATATAAATACTTAAATATGAGCAAATTATCAGATATCGGATTGATAGGTCTGGCAGTAATGGGCGAGAATCTTGTCCTTAATATGGAGAGTAAAGGATTCACAGTTTCTGTATTCAACAGGTCGACACAGAAAGTTGATGATTTTCTTTCCGGAAGAGCCAGAGGCAAGAAGATTATTGGCACTCATTCTATTGAGGAGCTTGTAGGTTCTCTTGAACGTCCAAGGAAGGTTATGCTAATGATCAAAGCAGGAAGCGCAGTTGATGAGATGATCAATATACTAATCCCCCACCTGGCTCCGGGAGATATAATTATTGATGGCGGGAACACTCATTTTCCTGATACTAACAGGAGAACTGCCTTTGTAGAAAGCAAAGGACTTCTTTACATCGGAACCGGAGTATCAGGTGGTGAAGAAGGAGCATTATTAGGCCCCTCGATCATGCCTGGCGGATCAAGAGCAGCATGGCAATTTGTGAAACCAATCTTTCAGGCAATTGCTGCAAAGGTAGAAGATGGAACGCCATGCTGTGACTGGGTTGGAGAGAACGGAGCCGGTCATTTTGTAAAGATGGTTCATAATGGCATTGAGTATGGAGATATGCAACTTATTACCGAAGCATATCAGATTTTGAGAGATCTATTGCATCTGAGTGCAGATGAGATGCATCTCATTTTCAAAGAATGGAACGAAAGTGAACTTGACAGTTATCTTATAGAAATAACCCGCGACATCCTTGCTTATAAAGATTCAGACGGGAAACCTCTTGTGGATAAAATCCTCGATACAGCCGGGCAGAAAGGAACCGGTAAATGGACAGTTGTTACTGCTCTCGAATTGGGCATTCCTCTTACACTAATTGGCGAAGCTGTCTTTTCAAGGTGTCTTTCCGCAATAAAGAACGAAAGAGTGGAAGCATCAAAAATACTTCATGGTCCCAATCCAAATTATACAGGCGACAAAATTAAATTCATTAATGAGATAAAAGAGGCTCTATATGCGTCAAAAATTGTTTCTTATGCTCAGGGTTATGAGCTGATGAAGGCAGCAGCCGAAGAATATAAATGGAAAATTAACTACGGAGCAATTGCACTTATGTGGCGTGGCGGATGCATAATAAGGTCAGCATTCCTCAGTAAAATCAAAGAGGCATTTGATAACAATCCATCCATTACTAACCTTCTTCTAGATCCTTTCTTTAAAGATAAAGTTGAGAAAGCGCAAAATGGCTGGAGAAATGTAGTATCCACTGCTGCAATTAACGGTATCCCTATCCCGGCAATCTCATCTGCTCTGGGATATTTTGATGGTTACCGTTGTGAAAGACTGCCTGCCAATCTGTTACAGGCGCAACGCGATTATTTCGGTGCTCACACCTATGAAAGGACTGATAAACCAAGGGGTGAATTTTTCCATACAAACTGGACAGGTCGGGGCGGAACAACAGCTTCTTCGACATATAATGTTTGATGTTTAATTAATAGTCAACACTGATCATGCCGGAAATTAAGAAAACTGGTAATTACAGATGGACAGTATGTGCCCTTATCTTCTTTGCAACAACTATAAACTATCTCGACAGACAAGTGATCGGTATTCTTAAACCGTTGCTTGAAAGTGATCTGAATATCGGAGAAGTTGAGTACGGAAATATTGTGACAATTTTCCAATTGTTCTATGGTTTTTCAATGTTACTGGCAGGACGCCTAATAGATAAGTTCGGGACCAAGATCGGCTATGGGATATCAGTTCTTTTCTGGAGTATTGCAGCTATGGGACATTCACTCGCAAAGGGGGTAATAGGCTTTGGGTTCTGGCGAGGGCTATTAGGTATCAGCGAATCGGGCAACTTCCCTGCAGCAATAAGAACAATTGCTGAATGGTTTCCCAAAAAAGAAAGAGCACTGGCGACAGGAATCTTTAATTCCGGCGCTAATGTCGGAGCAATAGCCGCTCCCCTTGCAGTTCCGGCAATAGTAATTGCATGGGGCTGGCAGGCAGCATTTATAATTACAGGTGCACTCGGATTCGTATGGATCATTCTTTGGTTTATCTTTTATGAGTTGCCTGAAAAGAAAAGAAAACTTTCATCCGGCGAACTTGAATTAATCAAAAGCGATTTAGATGAAAAAAATGAAAGTGAGAAACCAATTCCATGGATTCAGCTTCTCAGATACCGTCAAACATGGATTTTCTTCATAGGAAAAGCTTTGACAGATCCTATCTGGTGGTTTTACCTGTTCTGGATTCCCGGATGGCTCTCAACTGTAAGAGGTGCAGGCCTTGATATTAAATCTTTTGGCCTTCCGCTTATAGTCATTTATTCATCCACCACTGTAGGAAGCATAGGTGGAGGATGGCTTTCATCGTATATGATAAAAAAAGGAATGTCAGCATTTAATGCACGAAAATATACAATGCTGATAACTGCTTTGCTGGTCTTTCCTGTCTTCTTCGCTCAATCAAGCGGGGTCAGTACATGGGGTGCTGTAGCCCTGATAAGTCTTGCTGCATCATCGCATCAGGCATGGTCAGCTAATATTTTTACAACGGTATCTGATGCGTTTCCTAAACGAGCCGTCAGTTCAGTTACCGGCATAGGAGGAATGGCCGGAGCCATAGGTGGTGCTTTTATTTCAGTTTTTGCAGGGCACATTCTTAACTTCTTTAAAAAGACCGGGCATGTCGAAACCGGATATACAATAATGTTTACAATTGCTGCCTGCGCTTATATTCTGGCATGGATAATTATGAACGTATTTGCACCTAAAGTTAAAAAGGTGGTAATTGATTAAAAAGCTGTAAAGATTAAAGAACATGACTCCAAAAAAGTCAAGGATAAAGGATATCGCCAGGATGGCTGGTGTTTCTATAGGTACGGTAGACCGGGTAATACATGACAGAGGTGAGGTAGCTGAAAAAACGAGGCTTAAAATTCAGCGAATACTGAAAGAGACCAATTACTCCCCTAATGTAATGGCGCAGGCGTTGAAATCAAAAAAAAGATTTCATCTTGTTTCACTCCTTCCCTCACCTTCAGAAGACAATTCTTTCTGGAAAAAGCATCCACTCGGTATGATCAGGGCCATTGAGGAACTCAATACCTTTCCGGTCACACTTAGTCAGGTAACATTTGATATGCAGAGTGAAGATGATTTTCAAAAGAAAACCAGTACTGTTCTGGATCTCAAACCTGATGGGGTACTTCTTGCACCAATTTTTAAGATAGAATCTGTTACGTTTTGTTCCCGTCTGCAAAAAGCGAAGGTCCCTTTCGTTTTCATCGATGGGTATATTGAAAATACCGATTTTCTGGCCTATATCGGAGAAAATATCTTCCAGAGCGGAAAAGTTGCCGGACAACTAATCGATATGGTCACGCCGCTGAAAAGTGATGTGCTGGTTGTTACAATAGCAAGAAATATCCGGAATGTTCATCACCTCACCAACCGTACTGAGGGATTTCTGAGTTATTTCCGTAAATCAGGGAAAAATAAAGGCAAGAAGATAATCATAAACATTCCTGACCCTTCTTCTGAAGATGTTAAAAATTCTATCGACATAGCATTTCTGGAAAACCCTGGTATCGGATCAATATTCATTACTGGTTCAAGATCATATCTTATTGCTTCATACCTGGAAAAGAAAGGATTAAAATCAATCAATCTTATCGGATACGATCTTCTTGATTCAAATGTCAGATTTTTAAAATCCGGTACTACCAGGTTTCTGATCGGTCAGCGACCTGAGGAACAAACATATAAGGGGATTAAGAAATTATTTGAATACCTGTCGCTTCATAAAATACCTGATAAAATTGAATACCTTCCGGTGGATATAGTTACATCTGAAAATGTTGACTTTTTCTTATAATTTATGAAAACTCTTGGCAAATATTCGATCGGCCTCGGCGATAGATTCGGTCAACAAGGAAGTGCACAATTAAAAGCGATTATTGCAGCATCTGAAAAAGGTATCAACATTACACCTGTCTGGAACAAATCAAATCGCGAACATATTACAATAGGCACGCAACCACTAGATGTGAGGATTGAAGCAGATTCGGTTACAAAAAGTGCCGGATTCAAAGGACCATATTTCGTTGATGCCGATCATATTAACATTGATACAGTTGATCGTTTTATTGAATGCTCCGATTTTTTTACAATTGATGTTGCATCTTATATCGGGAAGAAAGCCGAAAAGGAAGAGATCGTTAAATTCTTGTCTGGTGTTGAGAAGTACACAGATGAACTTAAAATCGCTGGAACAAAATTGTCATTTGAAACTTCAAAATCTCAGATAAAACAAATTGCAGAAAAGTACCTTTTTGCTGCAATAAATGCCCGGGATATTTACAGGAAAATTGAAAAGGTTAAAGGGAATGGCAGTTTTATCACTGAAGTTTCAATGGATGAAGTGGTTCAACCCCAGACTCCCGTGGAACTATTTTTCATCCTTAAAATGCTGGCTTTCGAAAATATACCTGTTCAGACAATAGCTCCGAAGTTTTCAGGAAGGTTCAATAAAGGGGTAGATTATGTTGGGGATCCATTTTTGTTTGCCAGGGAATTCGAATCTGATCTTTTGGTTATTGACTATGCTGTTAAGGAATTTGGCCTGCCTGAGAACCTGAAGATGAGCATTCATTCAGGATCGGATAAGTTTTCTATCTATCCGCATATTGGTTCAATAATTAAAAAATCTGACAAGGGAATACATCTGAAAACAGCCGGTACCACCTGGCTTGAAGAGGTGATCGGTCTTGCCATATCGGGAGGTGAAGGTCTCGATTTTGTTAAAGAGATTTATATTAAATCACTGGAGAAAATCGAAGAGTTATGTGCTCCGTATGCCGATGTAATTGACATAAAGGTGTCTTCACTCCCTTCAAAACAAGAAGTTTCTGAATGGAACAGCAAAATGTTTTCGGAGTCATTAATGCA
>Ga0208478_1000080_pt1 | contig 36566 bp, 21 predicted proteins | sample NGESurdeep072012_5_FD_184462 | JGI IMG/M metagenome (GOLD analysis project Ga0208478, IMG submission 184462) | Arctic peat soil microbial communities from Barrow, Alaska - NGEE Surface sample 415-2 deep-072012 (SPAdes) | ecosystem: Environmental > Terrestrial > Soil > Wetlands > Peat ...
GGATATTGCATGGCTGAAAAGCAGGATTGGAGTTCAGTCGAAGACCGTTAAGGAAAAATTTGAAGAAATGAGCAGTCTGATAAAACAGACTATTGAGAGTATCAAGGAGACCTCTTCTTTGCTGAGACCAGCAATATTATTTGAACTGGGATTGGTGCCGGCAATAAATTCGCATCTGACCAATTTTGAAAAACAAACCGGGATTAAATGTTATTTTTATTTTAAAGAAGAAGAATTTTTACTTGAGGATCGGCTTTCTTTAATAATTTACAGAATTCTTCAGGAGTCATTCACAAATATAGCGCGGCATTCAGGAGCATCAACAGCAAAAGTAACCCTGCGCATTCTTAATAATAAAGTAGAAATGATAATTAATGATGATGGGAAAGGAATAGAAAAAGACAAAGTTGACTCTTTGAAATCGATGGGAATAGCAGGAATAAAAGAACGGGTTAAATCGGTTCAGGGTAAAATAACTTTCAGCGGTGAATCCGGAACGGGCACCAGAATAAAAGTTATAATTCCATTAACAAAAGAGAAAACCGATGATTAAAGTGCTTATTACAGATGATCATCCAATTGTCAGGCGAGGTATCAGGCAGATCCTTGAAGATGATGAAAGAATAAGTCTTGTACAGGAAGCCAGTGACGGAAAGGAGATGTTTGAAAAGCTAAAAGAACAGTTGTTTGATGTCATTCTGCTTGATATTACTCTTCCTGGCAGGAGTGGTCTTGATCTGATCAGTGAGATTAAAAAAATTCAGGTATCTGCTGCTGTCCTTATACTCAGTATTCATTCAGAGGCTATATATGCAATCAAAGCATTAAAATCCGGTGCAGCAGGGTATCTTACAAAAGCAAGCGCCCCGGATGAACTTATATCTGCAATAATTAAAGTCTCAAGGGGAGAAAGATATATTTCGGAATCACTGGCTTATGCAATGGCTGAAAGCATTATATCTGATTCAGAAAAGCCTCGTCATCAGTTACTTTCTCCCAGAGAACTTGATGTTTTGCGTTTGTTCGCGGAGGGAAAGAAAATTGTTCAGATCGCTACTGAGTTATCTCTCAGTCCAAAAACCATAAGCACGTACAGGGAAAGGCTATTGGAAAAACTAAAACTTCACACTACGTCTGACCTCATCAGGTATGCTATAATGGAAGGAATTACCGGGCAGCAATGAGTTAATGGTAAAGGCCAGAGTTTAACTCGCAGGGGGGTCTGTCTTGTGCTTCGGATTTGTCTTGAGGTCTTTACGGCCTTCGGCCTGTCTTGTGTTTCGCACTTGCCTAAATGACATTAAAGATTTCAAGACATTTGACGAAGTGAGTCAGATAGTGCAAAGCACAAGACGTTGATTGCGACAGACAACTAATGAATGGAGTAAGACTGCGAAGCGTCAAGACAGTCCTGCGCCAGAGGGACAAGACAGCCCGGAGGGCAAGACAGGGCGCTGCTCAAGACCTCAAGACCAATCTTGTAGGTCAAACCCCTACAAAACAATCAGGTTTTCACCTATAACTAAATACACTTTTAATAGTTAACTTACAAAAATTGTGATAGATCTGTAATATTTTTTAGGCTATCCTAAAACGGAATATTTATTTAAGATTTTAAGAAAAGTGTAAAAATAACACTTATAAAAGATTTCAGAAAAAAGAGATTTCACAAAAGTTACAATTAGAATTTCAGGTATGTCTGATATTGTTAACAAATCTGAGCTTAAGAAGACAATTCCATGGAAACTGGTTGCGATTTTCCTTTTGTTCTCTGGTGTTATCATCATTATGGGCAGTTATTATTACCGTTATGAGAGAAACAGAATTTTTGCGGAACAGGAAAAAAGTCTTTCAGCAATTGCTATTCTTAAAATAAAACAGATTTCGCAGTGGTACTCTGATAAGCTTGCAAATGCCGTAGTTATAAAAGACAATGAACCATTAGTATCTAGAATTAAGCAGTTTTTTAAAGATGAAAATCAAACTGGAATAAGAAAAGAGATTAAAATATGGCTCGAAGCTCTGAATGCGCAATATGATTACAATAGCGTTGCACTTCTGGATACTTTATTAAGGGTAAAAATAGCGACTTCCAACGCCGATCCTTTGGCAGACGACAGTATCAGGAAAGAGTTAAATAATGTTATTAGGTATCATAAAATAATAATGACTGACCTTCATAAGACAGGAACCAGCCAAACTATCAGGATGGACCTTCTGGTTCCGTTGCTCGATCCCATCAGCAAAGAACAAAAAACAATAGGCCTTATTATCCTTTGTATTGATCCTGATAAAATTTTGTTTCCCCTCGTTCAGTCATGGCCCACACCAAGCAAAAGCTCCGAGACACTTATTCTGCGCAGGGAAGGGGATAGGGTGATATATCTCAATGAACTTCGACATAGAAAGAATACAGCTTTAAATCTGAAGTTTCCTTTAAGTAAAGTAAATCTGCTTGCTACAAAAGCCGTGAACGGTTTCGAAGGAGTGACTGAGGGAGTCGATTATAGAAATATACCTGTTATCGGAGCTTTAAGCAAAATTTCCGGACTGCCATGGTATATGGTTGCAAAAACCGACAAAGAGGAGATCCTCGCACCTTTTAAAAGGTATTCCGTTATTACTGTTTTGGTAATTATTCTGCTTATACTGATCAATGCATCAATTTTCGGATTCTGGATTTGGGAACAGAGGGTCCGTACCTTCAAAAAACAGATGGAAAATGAGAAATTAATCCACGAATCGAAAGAAAAATTGCAGGAGACAAATGAATACCTGTCAAACCTCTTTAATTATGCAAATGTACCTATAATTGTCTGGGACACTTCATTGATTATTATGCAATTCAACCCGGCTTTTGAACAATTAAGCGGTTATGGCAAAGATGAAGTATCAGGCAGAAAAATCGACATGCTTTTCGATAAAGAAAAAAGAATGGCATCTCTTGAGCTTATAAAGAGTGCAGTAGGTGGGGAACGCTGGGAAACTATTGAAATTGAGGTATTAAGAAAAGATGGAGATTCAAGAATTGTGCTCTGGAATTCTGCGAATATTCATGATAAAGATGGTAAAACTGTAATTGCAACTATTGCCCAGGGACACGATATTACTAAACGTAAACTTGCAGAGAAGGCCTTGCGAACCAGTGAAGAACAGTATCGGAATCTTGTTGAACAGGCATCTGATGGTATTTTTGTTTCTGATTCAAACGGAAAGTATATTGATGTAAATACGCATGGTTGCAACATGCTTGGATATTCACGGGAAGAAATCCTTTCGATGAACCTTACTGATCTGATTCCAAGGGAGGATTTGACTAAAATCCCGGTGAAGTGGGATGACCTGCGTGCAGGAAAATCCGTTGTGAATGAAAGAAAAATGATCTGTAAGGATGGTTCACTGCTTCCTGTTGAAATAAGTGCACGCATGTTTTCTGATGGTCGTCTTCAGGGCATCACACGGGATATCACCGAACGAAAGCAAGCTGAGGAAGCGTTACTTGAAAGCGAAAAACGATTCCGAAGCCTGTACGAAAATGTCACCATTGGAATTTATCGAACCACCATTGATGGACGAATATTGATGGCAAACCCTGCCATGGTGAGCATGCTTGGATTCGATTCGTTTGAACAACTGGCGCAGCGCAATCTGGAACAGGAAGGGTATGAACCGGATTATCCCCGGTCAAAATTTCTTGAAACTATAGAAAAGGATGGCAAGATTATAGGACTGGAGTCTGCCTGGAACCAGAGGAACGGGAATACACTCTATGTAAGAGAAAGTGCCAGTGCTATAAGAGACAATAATGGACAAATCCTCTATTATGATGGAACTGTAGAGGATATAACAAAACGCAAGCTTGTGGAAGAGGCATTGCTTGAAAATGAAAAAAGATTAAGAGAGGCCCAGGAGATGGCTCATCTGGGTTTCTGGCTCTGGGATATTCAAACGGGAAACGTTGAATGGTCAGATGAAGTATTTAAAATATTCTGTCTTGATCCCGCAACATTCAAGCCACAAATAAATTCTATTCTTGAACTGTCACCCTGGCCTGAGGATAATCAGCGCGACAAAGAATTGATAAGCAGGGCGATAGAATCTCATAGCCCTGGCACCTATGAACAAAAGTTTCTGCGTCCCGATAAGAGTATTGGTTATTATTACTCGACTTTCAGAGGCAATTACGATAATAATGGTGATCTGATTTCCATTGTCGGGACAATTCTTGACATTACCGAGCGGAAGAAGACAGAGGAGATTCTGAAAGAAAGCGAAGACAAATTTAAATACATTTTTGACCATTCAGTAATCGGTAAATCGATAACATTTCCTACAGGTGAGATCCATGTAAACAAGACTTTTTGTGATATGCTTGGATACTCACAGAAGGAGCTGGAAAAAACAAAATGGCAGGATCTTTCTCATCCGGATGACATTGAAAAAACTCAAAAAGCATTAAATTCCGTGATATCAGGCGAGAAAGAATCAGCGCGTTTTATTAAAAGATATTTACATAAGAATGGTTCTGTTATATGGACAGATGTTGGTACAGCCCTTCGCCGGGATAAGGATGGGAAACCTCTTTACTTCATGACTGCTATTAACAACATTACAGATCGGATAATGGCTGAAGAGAAGCTTCGTGACCTTAATGAAGAACTTGAGCAGAGAGTTACGCAGAGAACGGAGCAACTCGAAGCTGCCAATAAGGAGCTTGAAGCATTCAGCTATTCAGTCTCTCACGATCTCAGGGCTCCTCTGCGCTCAGTTCATGCCTTTACAAAGATCCTGCTTGAAGATTATGAGGCAACCCTTGATGAAGAAGGTAAAAGAATTTGTGGAATAATTTCCTCGAGCGCTACACAGATGGGAGAACTTATTGACGACCTCCTGAGTTTTTCAAGAATCGGAAGAGGCAGCCTGAATCCTTCATTGATTGATATGAAAAAGATGGCCAGAGTGCTCTTTGAAGGAATGACTTCTCCCGCTGAAAGAGAAAGAATAAAACTGAGTATCGGTAAGCTGAGTAAAGGATATGGAGATAGTACACTTTTAGGTCAGGTTTGGATTAATCTGTTATCCAATGCCATTAAATATTCATCGAAAAATGAAATTTCAGAAATTAAAATTGGATCAAGCGTTTCCGGGGAAATGATTACATATTTTATTAAAGATAATGGAGTGGGTTTTGATATACAATATGCACATAAGTTATTTGGTGTTTTCCAGCGACTGCATAGTGAAGCTGAATTTGAAGGAAACGGTGTGGGGCTGGCAATTGTAAGGAGAATTATTCTGAGGCATGGAGGCAATGTATGGGCAGAAAGTGAGGTTGGAAAGGGAGCGACGTTCTATTTTAGTCTGCCGGCGGAAAGAGAAATGAGTAATGAGTGATGAGTAATGAGTAATGAGTGATGAGTGATGAGTAATGAGTGATGAGTGATGAGTAATGAGTGATGAGTGATGAGTGATGAGTAATGAGTGATGAGTAAGTCAAGACCGAAATACTTGTAGTATTCATTTGACTAATAATGACATATCATGGAAGATTTTAATGCAGTTGAAATTTTGATCGTAGAAGACAATCCGCGCGATGCTGAACTTACTTTACGGGCACTGAAGAAAAACAACCTGGCAAATAACGTTATCGTTGCAAAAGATGGAGCTGAAGCTCTTGATTTTTTCTTCTGCAGGGGAAAATATGAAGCAAGAAGCTTTTCTAATCCTCCTAAAGTTGTACTTCTTGATCTTAAACTTCCTAAAGTAAGCGGGCTGGAGGTCCTTAAGATAGTTAAAGGAGATAAACGAACCGTTCATATACCGATAGTGGCCGTTACATCATCACGTGAAGAGCCGGATATGAAGGAGGCTTATAGACTGGGTGTGAATAGTTATGTGATAAAACCCGTTGACTTCGACCAGTTCCTCAGTTCAATGAGCAGTCTTGGGTTATACTGGCTGCTGGTGAATGAGCCATTGAAGTCAGTTGATATACATTGAAATATGTTGAATGAGTTTAAAGAGTTTAAATGGTTGAAATAAATTGTTAAAAATCTGAGATAGAATGAAATTTGTAGAATTGAATGGATAGATGCTATAACAAATTGTAAATGAAACCTATTAATCATTATTAATTAACGTAGGATATGGCTGGTAAGTTGAAAATATTATTCGTCGAGGATGTCTTAACAGATGCAGAGTTGATCTGGCGCGAAATTAAAAAGAATAAAATCTCTTTTTCAAAATTGCTTGTCGATAACAGGGAGGATTATCTTGAGAGCATAATAACCTTCGAACCCGATTTAATTATTTCTGATTATTCTCTTCCTCAGTTTGACGGGATGACAGCCCTTCTGCTTCGAAATGAACGGACTCCGTTAATCCCTTTCATCCTGGTAACCGGGTCAATAAATGAGGAAGTCGCGGTTGAGTGTATGAAAGCCGGAGCTGATGATTATATATTGAAAGATAATCCTTCCCGACTTGGACCGGCAATTGTCAATTCAATTAAAAAATCAAGATTAGCAAGAGAGAAAATAGTTGCCGTAGAAGAATTGCAAAAAAGTGAAATGATGCTGCAAAAAGCTCAAGCCATCGCACACGTTGGTAACTGGGAACTTGATCTTTCCTTAAATACAATATGGGGCTCTGATGAGGCATTAAGGATATATGGTTCAGAGCAGGAAATTCATAAAATTCCTTACGAGATTGTAAAAAAAAGTCCGCTTCCGGAATATCGGGCCATGCTTGATAAAGCTTTGGACCGTCTGTTAAAATTTAATGAACCATATGATATAGAGTTTAAGATAAAACGGGAAAACGACGGAGCCATAAGATCTATATATTCAAAAGCAGAACTTGTAATTGAACCTGATGATGAACAAGTGAAAGTAGTTGGCGTTCTTCAGGATATCACTGACCGCAAAAAGACAGAAAAAGCATTGCATGAAAGCGAAGAAATGTATCGCAATATTTTTGAAAATGTTCAGGACCTTTATTATGAGACATCATTCGACGGAACAATCATTAACATCAGTCCTTCAATCAGTTTTCTGTCTCACGAACAATACAGCAGAGAAGATCTGATCGGTAAATCAATGTTCGATTTTTATGCTGATCGTGATGAGCGGAATAAACTTCTTTCAGAATTGAAAGGAAGAGGTTATCTAAATGATTATGAAATAGCACTCAAGAATCGCGATGGTTCCTTAATCCCGTGTTCTCTTACTTCAAAGATCATTTACGATGTTGAGGGGCGACCTGAAAAGATAGTTGGAAGCATGCGCGATATAACAGAACGTAAGAAGGCTGAGGAAACAATCAATCAGGAACGCAGAATGCTGCGTACATTGATAGATAACCTTCCGGATCCGATTTATGTCCAGGATAAAGAATGCAGAAAGGTCATTGCCAACAAAGCAGACGTAGAGAATATTGGATGTGCATATGAGGCTGAGGTTCTTGGAAAGACTGATCTGGAATTGTTTCCAGGTAAGATCGGAGAACGTGGATACAATGACGACAAGAAAATTTTAACAACAGGTAAACCTATATTTGACCTTGAAGAAGAATTTATTAATGCAAAGGGAGTAAAACGCTGGTTGCAAACAACAAAGATCCCGTTGCAGGATAAAGATGGAAATATTACCGGTTTGGTGGGTATAGGTCATGATATTACCGAAAGGAAAGAGATTATAGAAGAATTGATCAAGTCAAAAGAAAAAGCTGAAGAAAGTGACAAGCTTAAAACAGCATTTCTGCATAATATTTCACACGAGATCAGAACTCCGATGAATGCCATCATCGGATTTTCAGCTCTTCTTGGAGAACCTGATTTAGATGAACAAACCAGTAAATCATATATTGAAGTAATTGAGCAGAGTAGTAATCATCTGCTTTCAATAATTACCGATATTGTAGATATTTCAAATATAGAAGCAAATATTATTAAAACTTATAAGAATGAAGTATGCGTTAATTCAACACTTAAATCATTATGTAATCAATTTATACCTAAAGCTGCTGAAAAGAAAATTAATATGATTTGCGAGACAGGTTTATCAGATTCCGATGCGCTGGTTTTAACTGATAATACCAAATTATCTCAGATCCTTTCAAACCTGATAAGCAATGCCTTAAAGTTCACCGAGAAAGGATATATAAAGATATGTTACAGGCTGAAGGATAATTTTCTTGAATTCTGTGTTTCTGATTCCGGCATTGGAATTCCTCAAGAATATCATCTAAGGATCTTCGATCGGTTTTACCAGGTACAGAACGCCCTGGAAAGGCTTTATGAAGGAACAGGACTTGGGTTGGCAATTTCAAAAGCTTATGTTGAACATTTAGGAGGAAAGATATGGCTCACATCAGAACCGGGAAAAGGAACATCATTCTTCTTTACAATTCCATATGAAAAGCAAGATGCAATAACAATACCGGTTTCAGATAAGAAGACTCCGGAAAGTTATGTATTCCCGGTAAAAAAGGTAATACTTGTAGCTGAAGATGTCGAGAGCAACTTTAAACTTATCAGATACTTTCTTACAGGGTCAAATGCGGAGGTACTTCATGCATATAATGGAAAAGAAGCAGTCGAAAAATGTCTTTCAACCGGAAAGATTGATCTGATTCTGATGGATATAAAAATGCCAGTGATGGATGGATACACTGCTATAAAGCTTATTCGCGAAAAAAACACTAAAATTCCGATAATTGTCCAGACAGCATATGCCGATGACAGGGAGAAAGCAATTGAATGCGGGTGTTCAGGTTTTATCTCAAAGCCATTTGATAAAAAAGATCTTTTTAAAATTCTTTGCAAATTTATTTAACAGTTCATTGCTTGTAGCTGGTATGCAGAGGTTAGTTCCCTATGCTTGATTACTCTTTCTTTTTTGTTATTTTTAATCCCGGAGAAAATTCCTTCGTTATGAGAAAATTAATTGTAATTATTATGGTGCTAATAAGTTTCTTTGGTTTAACAGGGAGCAAATCCGTCTCTGATCCCGCAACCTGGAGCAATAAAAAAATTGACAAGTGGTTCGCAAAAAACGAATGGTCAGAAGGATGGAGCGTGTCTCCCGATGCATCAATAAACAAAAGAGAATTTGCTGTTTCCTATTTTAAAAACAAAGAGAGATGGGAAAAAGCATTTAATTTTTTTAAAAATAATGATTTGTCGAAACTTGAGCTGAAACGCTATGATATTGATGGCGATAACATTTTTGCAACAGTGAGTGAGTATATCAGCAAAAATGAAGAGACAGCAGAATTTGAAGTTCACAGGAAATACATTGATATTCAGTATGTGATTAGTGGGAAAGAGGTGATGAACATTGCTCCATTGATATCAGTTAAAGAAGTTCTTGTACCTTATGATAATGCAAAGGATATTGAATTTGTAACAGTTAACAAAGAAGTAAGTTTAAAAGCCACCCCTGATAAATATTTTATTTTCTTTCCGGTCGATGTTCACCGGCCGGGATTGAAAGATGGGGTGAATTCACCGGTAAGGAAAATTGTGATAAAAGTGAAAGTCGACTAAATGATGCCTGTTGCCTGTCGCCCTGCCGATAGTATCACTAAATATTGAACATTGTGGCATTTCCATGGTTATTCTTCTGTATTGAATTTATTAGATGACGACATTATATGATCTCAATGAGGGAGAAAAGGGGATAATTCTGAAGATCAAAGGGAGAGGCCAGTTCAGGCAGCGGCTTTCAGAAATGGGATTTGTTGTCGGGAAAAAGGTGGAAGTAATAAAAAAAGCGCCTTTAAGGGATCCTATTGAGTATAAGATAATGGGATATCATATATCATTGCGGAACAGCGAAGCGCAGCTTATTGAGATCGACAGGGACACCAGACAAAAAGAATTTCAATCATCTAACGGAGTCCTGATAAGTGAGGATGAAAATGGTTCATGGGTAGAGAAATCAAGACAAATTCAGGTTGCTCTGGTTGGAAATCCTAATTCGGGAAAGACTACCCTATTTAACTTTGCATCCGGTTCAAAGGAAAAAGTTGGTAACTATGCCGGTGTGACTGTTGACTCTAAAGAGGCAACCTATAAGCAATCGGGCTATACCTTTTCAATTGTTGACCTTCCCGGGACCTATTCAATTAAAAGTTATTCTCCGGAGGAGATCTACCTGAGGAATTATATTTTTGATAATAAACCGGATATTGTTGTCAATATTGTCGATGCCTCCAACCTGGAGAGGAATCTTTACCTGACATCACAGTTAATAGATATGGGTGTGCAGATCGTTATCGCACTCAATATGTATGATGAGCTCGGGAAGAAGGGAGATGTTCTTGATCATGTTTCTCTTGGGAAATTATTGGGCGCGCCGATAATTCCGACAGTCAGCTCAAAAGGGAAAGGAATTAAGGAACTCTTTGACAAGATAATTGAAGTTTATGAGGTGCGTGAACCGGTAGTGCGACATATTCATATTAACTACGGAACCGAGATAGAAAATTCTATATGTGCTATTCAATCGAGAATCAAAATTGAAGAGAACAGGGTATTTACAAACATTATATCAGCAAGATATCTTGCAATAGAATTACTCGAGAATGATAAAGAATATTCAAAAAGCATAACCCGTTGTATTAATTCAACAGAGATAATTGAGATAGGGAGGCAGGAATATAACAAGCTTGAGAAGTTATATTCTGACCCTATTGAGACAGTAGTTACAGATCTTCGTTATGGCTTCATTTCCGGAGCATTGAAAGAAACATTAAAAATCAACAAAGTTGAAAGGTTAAGAAAGACAAAAATAATAGATAACTATCTGACAAATAAATATCTGGGGATCCCGATTTTTGTTTTTTTTATGTGGCTCACATTTTTCACCACATTTAAACTCGGAGGATATCCAAAATACTGGATGGAAGCGGGATTTGGTAAATTATCTGAACTTATCTCAAATAATCTGGCCCCCGGAATTGTCAGGGATTTTTTGGTAGAAGCTATAATAGGCGGTGTTGGCGGTGTGATTGTTTTCCTTCCTAACATTATTATCCTTTTCCTCTTCATATCATTCATGGAAGATACGGGCTATATGGCCAGGGCAGTATTCATCATGGATAAATTGATGCATAAGATAGGTTTACATGGTAAATCATTTATCCCGCTTTTCATGGGATTTGGTTGTAATGTGCCTGCAATAATGGCAACGAGAATCATCGAGAGCCGCAGAGACCGTCTGATCACAATGCTTATCACGCCCTTTATGTCGTGCAGTGCAAGATTACCGGTTTATATACTCTTTATCAGTGCATTTTTCCCTAAGAATGAGACTTTTGTTCTGTTTCTGCTCTATTTTCTTGGTGTTCTGTTTGCAATTTTATCAGCATTGTTTTTAAAGCGGGTGTTTTTCAAATCGGCTGAGATCCCTTTTGTTATGGAACTGCCGCCTTACAGGGTTCCAACCATCAGAAGTATTTTTAAACATGTGTTATTCAGGACCAGTTTGTATTTTAGAAAAATCGGAGGAGTAATTCTACTGGCATCAATAATAGTATGGATTTTAAGCAATTTTCCAAGATCAGCTGCCTTTTCAAAGGATTATTCAAGTGAAATTTCAGTAGTTAAAAAATCGGAGTTGCCATTAAATAGAAAAGATGAATCATTGAACCGGCTAATGCTGGAACAAAAGAGCGAAAAGCAGGGGAACTCGTTTATGGGTATGATCGGACGGTCAATAGAACCTGTTATGAAGCCCCTGGGGTTTGACTGGCATCTCAGCGTCAGCATACTTTCGGGATTAGCTGCCAAAGAGGTCGTAGTAAGTACGTTAGGAGTTATTTTTCAGGTGGATAATGATTCCGGAAAGAAATCATTGGTCGAAAAGATACAGTCACAGAAAGATTCCACCGGCAGAACAGTATTCACACCACTTATAGCTTTCTCATTTATGCTATTTATACTTACATACTTCCCCTGCGTGGGAGTGGTAGCTGCTATTAAAAGAGAATCAGGAAGCTGGAAATGGGCAGCATTCACAGTATTCTATACAACGGGTATAGCATGGCTGTTATCTTTTGCAGTGTACCAGATTGGCTGGTTGCTGATTGGTTAATGTAAAAAGGTTACATCACCTATTTTATTAAAATAAGTTCCATCGGCATACCGTCCGATTACTTTCCAGACATATACTCCCTGAAGTGCCAGATTTGCATGTCCAAAATATCCATCCCAGCCTTTATGAAGTTCTGAGCTTTCATAGATTAAAACTCCCCAGCGATTAAATATCTGCAAATTATATTCTGTTACATTAGTGAAAAACGGCCTGAAGGTATTATCATCTAATTGATTATCATTCCAATATCCTCCGGTTGGTCCTGAACCATTCCATTTGAATACATTCGGAAATCTTATTTTACCTGTTTCATAGTCCACAACTACAGGAGATTTGTACATCACTGAATCTGTACATCCGTCTTTAGAAGTTACTACTAATGTAATTTTATATGTTCCTTCAGATTCATATTTATGCCAGGGACTTTCTTCAACAGATGTGTTCCCATCTCCGAAATTCCAAAGCCAGGTTACTCCATCATAAGAAAAATTTGTAAAAACTACTACCTGTGAATTATTAATGACATCAGTCGGATATACATTGAAAACTGCTTTCGGCTTCTGGAAAACTGTTATCAATCTGTTATGAGATGATTGTCCGGTAATATTCGTAGATGTCAGTTTAACTATATAATTTCCGGGAATATTATAGGTATGAGACGGACTTTATTCTGATGAGAATGTCTGGTCTCCAAAATCCCATAAATATGATTCCGCGTTTTCACTCAAATTCCTGAATTGGACAAATAGGGGAGAACATCCGACCGTATCAGGTTCAAAAAGAGCAATTGGTTCCGGAGGCATAATAACTTTTATATGAATAGTATCCGTCCCCAGACATCCGAATTTATCCGGTAATGTCTGATAAGTGATTATATGGGTTCCTAAACCTGCGGAATCAGGTTCGAACATATTATCAGTTACTCCATCCCCCGTCCATGTCCCCCCCTGTGGAGATGCTGTCATCTCAACCGGAGGATGATTAATATAAAGTGTTCCTACAGGATCAATATTTACGGCAGGCGGGGGCATAACAGTGATAGTTATCTGATCTGAAGCGCTGCAACCATTAGCATCTGTAATATTGTAGCTGACTATATGATTACCAATTCCTGCTGTTCCGGGATCGAATGAATTATCCGTGACGCCATCTCCTGACCAGGTTCCACCAGAATCATGAGCCCTTAGTGTAACCGGACTACTTTCTATACACAGAGTATCCACCGGTGTTATTGTGGCATCAGGATCCGGCACGATAAGTATTATTGCAGTAGTAATTACAGGAGGATAATCACCATTTACAGGGTCTGAAGGAGTTCCCGGAATATTCGGGTCATCGTACGGGTTGCAATAATTCCAGTTTCGTAATGTCACCTGAAAATACTGACCAATCAGTTTATCGTTAGCGACATTTATCATATCTGAATATACCCCAGACCCGGTGATAGGTCCTGGAAGAGTAATAATTGGTCCCGAAAACGGGAAAGATATCAGTGTCCCGTTAATTGTTACCGGAATACCAGTCATTGTAATATCAGTCCCATAAATCCATTGTACCCATCGTGTATATAGATTGGGTACATCCTGTTCCTGGGGAGGAACACAATTAAACTGAGTCAGATCCTGAAACCTCACATTTGCACTGTTGCCAAAACAAACCGGATAAACAGCAGGATTGATATGCATGTGACCACCATTGTGATCATCATTGTCCCATACGGTAACTATCTGTTCCTGAGTTGATGAAGAACATAAAACTCCATTGACAACAAGTGTTGCTTTTGGCCTGTAATTACATTTATCGCCGGTAGAAACATAGGTGTGATCTGTGGTAGTCTGAAACACTCCGACCCCGATATTCACGGCATTTTCTATGTCTGTTGAACCATCGTCCCAGTCATAGCTGATCTGAACGCTTGTCCCGGTATTATTTACTCCCGTATAACTTATTCTTCAATTAACGGAGAGGGGAGAACATAATCTATCGGGGACAATACTGTTGGCCTTGGACAAGATATTGCAATCCTGCCCATGAAGATTAAATGAGATTATTAATAGAAATAATGAAATAAATAAAATCCTCATTTTTATTCTTATCAGGATAAAATTGAATTTTATTCAATCCACGAGTACATCGCTTTCGTGATATTATACGATTATCTCATGCTCAAGGTTGCATAATTGAACAGATCTTCCGGAAAAAAACGGAGAATTAATATGTGAAAAAAGACTGGCCCCGGACAATTCTGCCAGACGGAACAGGGGATTATAACCCTTTTTATTTCAGGTATTCAATCTTCATATTATAATCCCACTTATCGAAATAGAGGTTTCCTCCTTTCCATTCAACTTCTCCCCTCTGAAAATCGTTTGGTTCACTTCTCAGGTATTGTTTTTCAGGATGAAGTGGTCCGGCAACTCCGTCATTTGCAATAAGCCTGTATGAATCTATTCCTGATAAATAGAAGTCTTTAATTGTTGAATTTTCTGATTTCAACAGATCATACGAAACATCAACTGGTACCCAGCCGGTACCTTCATAATAAACCTCGCACCAGTCGTGGAGGTTCTCGTTGTCAGGAGGCATCATCCATCCACTCTGCCACCTTACCGGAATCCCCTTATATCTGAGCATGGAAATAAATAAAAAAGTCTGCATGCCACAATCACCTCTTTTGTTTTGAATTACATATTCCGGTATATTTGGAATGATAGAATATTCAAGAGCTCCTGCCCATGGTATATTTTCCTTAAACCAGAAATAGATCTTTCTTACAATTGAAACAGGATTATCATCACCACCGGCAATACTGTCAGCAAGTTGTTTTACATTATCAGTAAAGCAAATATGAGGAAGCTGCTCTGATGTATATTTCTGATAATTATTTGAAACTTTGTCATATGGCAGTATTATTATTCGTGACATATTAAAATGCTGGGCATTAGACACATAATCAAAGGAAATCTGAAAAATTGTTGGTGCTCCCTTTTTTGAAAGCTCTTCCATATAGATGGTACTATGAATTGCTGTGTCAGGCGCAATAGTATATTCCGGATTTGAAGCACTTAATAGCTTTACCCCTTTCTGCCGTGAAAAACCCTCTTTTGGCCAGGGCAACCAGCACCGGATCTTCTCACCCTCAGGAACAGCATCGGGATGAACTGTAATTGTATAAGTTATTTTCATGTTTACAGGCACAACAGGATTGCTTTGATTATCAGTTGATTTTAAGACCTGTTCGGCATGTTTCAACCGGAAGGCCATCTCCGGATCGTTTCCTGTTTCCCTGAAATTTTTATCTTTTTGCTTATGGAATTTTTTTATCAGCATAAGATTTGAAGCAGCCCTGTTAAAATATTTTTTTTCACCATCAATCATTCGAAATTCCAGCCAACCGTCTTTTTCCCAGGCAGATTTTTCCTCAGGAGAAACCGTGCCATTCATCTTTTCAATCTGTCCAATTACCTGCTTTTCAGTGACAGAAAAGTCTATGCTGATTCTTTCTGCAATCTGCTCAAGGGAATCTGCAATGTGAATTATTTCCTTATTTTCACTACTGAATTTTTTTAAGGAGTCAGCAATCTGGATTACCATACTTACATTTCCAAAATCAAGATTTTCCTGGATATCCTCTAAAACCTGATTGAAATCAGAAGCAGTCCTGCAGCCAAATAGTATGATCAGAAGTGCAGGGAAGAGTATTTTAATCTTTTTCATACATTATGATTTTTCGTATGATCAAAGTTAATGAAACTTTGGATCAGCCCCAAACCTCGCTCCGGAAGGTTAATTCTGTCAGTTTAATTCGGGATGCTATTTGGAGATTACCTTCCCGAGCGAAAGCAAGAGATCCCAACGGGCTTATGTTAATCTGATAAAAAAAGCATTTTTTCAAGCCGAGGGATCTCAACAGGTTAATGCTAATGTTGGTGACGTTGTTAAATTGATTATCTTATATTTCTTCAGAATCTGCGATATTGTAATTATAAAAAACATGTATTATACTTGATGATACTACGACTTTTTTCTTAAGATATTTTTAGTATATGAATATTCCCGGGTAATTCATAAATTTAGCCATCTATTTTTCAAAAGAATCAAATACTTCAAATATGAAAAAACAAAAAAGTTCTGTTGTACTTACCGCCCTGATTGTCGCTCTTGGCGGTTTTTTGATGGGATTCGACGCTTCGGTTATTTCCGGAGTAATAAAATTTATTGAACCAGAATTCAATTTGTCGAAGATTGAACTGGGATGGGCAGTTGCTTCTCTTTCTCTTGCAGCTACTGCTGGAATGATATTTGCAGGGCCATTAAGTGACAGGTTTGGCAGAACAATTGTCCTGAAGGCATCAGCCCTGCTTTATGCATTTTCAGCCTTTCTTGCAGCATTTGCACCTTCATTCATTGTATTAGTAATGGCACGGATGATTGCAGGTCTCGGTGTAGGGGCTTCTCTAATACTTGCTCCAATGTATATTGCTGAGATTTCACCTTCAGATAAGCGTGGTAAATTGGTGTCATTTAATCAGTTAAATATTGTTGTCGGTATATCTGTTGCTTTCTTTACCAATTACCTTATCGTTCATCTTTCAAAATCAGACACATCCTGGGTTGAATCGCTGAAATTAAAGGAATATATATGGAGATGGATGCTTGGAATCGAATTTTTTCCTGCAACCATCTACTTTTTCCTTCTGCTTTTCATTCCCCAGAGTCCCAGATGGCTTGTAATGAAGGGAAGATATGATGAGGCTCTGAAGGTTATGAAGAGATTTGACGATGATGATAATGCAGAAAAGGTTATTAATGAAATAAAGGATAACGTTTCAAAAGAATCAGCCCCTAAACAAAAGACTCCGGTTAAAGACCTGTTTCTTCCTGCAATGAAACTTGTTTTGACAATAGGTATTGTCATCGCTGTTCTCCAGCAAATAACAGGGATCAATTCCGTTTTCTTTTATGCACCAATGATCTTCGAGCAATCAGGAATAGGAACTGATGCTGCATTTATTCAGGCCATTCTGGTTGGTCTTACAAATGTTGTATTTACTATAGTGGCTATGGTTTTGATAGACAGACTTGGAAGAAAACCACTTCTAATAGTTGGTATCTCCTTCATTACTATTAGTATGTTCCTGCTTGCCTATGGTTTTAATTCTGCAAGTTATCAACTGACAGATGCATCAGTTTCAAAACTGCCAACAGAAATAAACAAGATTCAGCTTGCTCCCATAATGAACAAAGCCTATAAAAGCGATACTGAGTTTAAAAATGTTGTCAGGAAAGTGATGGGCGAGGATGTTGAAAAGAAGTATGAATCTGAGTTTATTTCAGCTTCTATAACTATGAATCCAACTCTGATACTCATCGGAATACTTGGATTTGTTGCTGCGTTTGCAGTATCTCTCGGACCAGTAATGTGGGTTTTATTCTCTGAACTATTTCCCAATGCAATAAGAGGTACCGCAATCTCTTTTGTAGGGTTTATCAATTCAGCAATAAGCTTCCTGGTTCAGCTTGTTTTCCCATGGGAATTAGCTACACTTGGAAGCAGTGGAACATTTTTGCTTTATGGACTATTTGCTCTGATCGGTCTTGCTTTTATCTGGAAGTTATTACCTGAGACTAAAGGAAGATCTCTTGAAGAGCTGGAAGCAATCCTTGTAAAAAACAAATAATGAACAGACAGAACCAAAGTTGCATATTAAAGCGAAAAAAGAGAATTAAAATCCTTTTCGCAGAAGTTTAAATTTATTTTATAATCCTTAAATCAATGATTATGATTTCACTTATCAGAATAAAAATTGTAACAGCATTCACTTTGATCTTTATATTGACTGTGAATTGTACTTCCAATCAAACGAATAAGAAAAATAAGGTCAATCTCAGCAAGTCTGATTCATGTTATATTACCGTACAGGCCGGGGATTATTTAAATTCAAAATCTACGGAAGCTGTTAAATTCAGTAAAAAAAACAGCAGTTATGTAAAAGTCAGTAAAGGTGGATGGCTTGAGTACAAAGTGCAAGTTCCTCAAACAGGTCGGTACAAAATCCTTTTATCCGGAGCAACCTCAGATTCATCTGCAGTGGCTTGCTGGATTGAAGATAATGTTTATAATAAAGATGGAAGGACATACAATATAACCGGAAACATGATGCTTAAGAGAGCTTCCGTGAGTGGAACTGATAATATGATTGAGAAGGATGGATCGCCACTGGATTCCGGGATGCATGTAATGCGTTTTCATTATGACACTGGTTCTGTTGTATTTGATAAGATCTGCTTTGATTTGATCAGAAAGCACAAAAGTTCACCGGTTGTATTAACACAAAAAACCATAGGGAAAGAGTGGAAAATGGTTTGGAGTGATGAGTTTAACGGGACGGGTTTGCCCGATTCATCAAAATGGACATTTGATATCGGAAACTGGGGCTGGGGAAATAACGAATTAGAGTATTATACTGTGAATAGATTGGAAAATGCAAGACAGGAAGACGGCAACCTGATAATAGAAGCAAGAAAGGATGATGGAATTTACCCATGGAGTTCTGCCCGCCTGACAACCCGCGGTAAAGAGAGCTTTCTGTATGGTAAAATCGAATTCAGGGCAAAAGTGCCGGCAGGAAGAGGAACCTGGTCAGCAGGCTGGTTGCTGGGTGATAAATACAGGGATGAATTGTCGTGGCCATATTGTGGAGAGATTGACGTTTTGGAAAATGTCGGTTATGAGATGGATCCAAAAACAGGGAACGGAAAAACACATGCGTCAGTACATTGTGGAGCATACTATTTTAAGCTCGGTAACCAACCAACTTCAATCGTTGATGTCGAAAATATGAATAATGAATACCATATCTATTCTATTGAATGGCTTAGTGAAAGCATTACTATTTTAATTGATGGCAAGAAATATTTTGAGTATCACGATACGTCAAATAATTTAACCTGGCCATTTGATAAACCGCAAAATCTGATTCTTAATCTTGCCATGGGCGGTGGTTGGGGAGGAGCGAAAGGAATGGATCCTGAAATGAAGTCAGCTAAGTTTATTATTGATTATGTGAGAGTATATGAACTCAATTAAAAAAGAAGTGTAACAACTAAATACTATGTCAAAAAAGGCAGAAAGGAGAATTTTGCTTGGCAATTTTATTCTTCATAATGAGAGGAACGGTTTATCCGGTGGATTTGTTAAAATTGACGGAGAGACTTTTTACAAAATTGCCGGATACAACGAGATGGACCCATTTTTTATTACTCTCGTCAGTAACTCAGACCACTGGATGTTTCTCTCTAGCAACGGCGGGATTACAGCAGGCAGAAAAAATCCTGATAACGCCTTATTCCCATATTATACTGTCGACAAAATTCAGGATTCAGGAGAAATCACCGGAAGTAAATCAATATTTCTTGTTACCATGGGAAAACATACCTGTCTGTGGGAGCCATTTTCAGACAGATACTCAGGAGTTTACAAAATCCAAAGGAATTTATATAAAAGCATCTACGGTAATAAAATCATCTTTGAAGAGATAAATCAGGATCTAAAGATAACTTTCTCATATTGCTGGATGAACAGCGAAAGATTTGGTATTATAAAAAAGTCAGTATTAACCAATTCCGGGGAAAATGGGTGTGATATCTCATTGCTTGATGGAATACAAAACATATTACCGGCTGGTCTTAACAGAACTCTTCAACTCTCGTTTAGCAATCTGGTCGATGCATATAAGAAGAATGAGTTGTTGTCGAATACCAATATTGCCCTCTTCATGCTGAGTTCAATACTAGTTGACAGGGCTGAACCCAGCGAAGCTTTAACTGCAAATGTGGTCTGGTCAGAAGGTATCCCTGATGCAAAAATACTTTTATCAGCACGCCAGATTGATAATTTCAGAAAGGGGCATCAGGTAAAAGGAGAAACAGATGTAAGATCAGAAAGGGGAGCTTATTTAATAAACGCGGATATTAATCTTGAAGCCGGTAAGGAGAAACCCTGGTACGTAGTTGCTGATGTGAATAAAGATGCTGGTCAGATTGCCTCCCTGTGTCATCTTTTAAAAGGAAATGACAGTATCGGACTTCTGAAAAAAGATGTGGCAGAATGTACCAATGATCTGGTTAATATAATTGCCGCTGCTGACGGTTTACAGCTTACAGAAGATAAACTGAGCATAAACAGGCACTTATCAAATGTTTTCTTCAATATTATGAGAGGAGGTATTTTTGATAATAATTATTGGATATCAAAAGATGACATTATTGATTTTATTAAAGGAGCCAATTCACCTGTTTATTTAAGAAAAAGATCCTTTCTTGAATCGATTGATATACATATTACTTTACAAACTTTACTTGAAAAAGCTGCTTCAGAAAATGATTCTCAGTTACTAAGACTTTGCTATGAATATCTGCCGCTTGCGTTGAGCAGAAGGCATGGTGACCCTTCCCGTCCCTGGAACATATTTTCTATTGAATTAAAAAAAGAAAATGGCACAAAAAGCCTGAATTATCAGGGTAACTGGAGAGATATCTTTCAGAATTGGGAAGCACTGGCATTATCTTATCCATCCTATATTGAGAGTATGATATGTAAATTCTTAAATGCATCAACAGCAGATGGATATAATCCCTACCGCATAACACGCAGTGGTATTGACTGGGAGTCGCCAGACCCTCATGATCCATGGGCAAGTATAGGGTACTGGGGAGATCATCAGGTTATTTATTTGCTGAAATTGCTTGAGATTTCAAAAAAATACCATCCCGGTAAACTGAATAAAATGCTTTCAGAGAATATTTTCGCCTTTGCGGATGTACCTTATAGGATTAAACCATTTAAAGATCTGGTAAAGAACCCATTTGTAACTATTGACTTTGATATTCAGGCTGAAAAAGCTGCACTTGGGAGGGTAGCTTCAATCGGAAGCGACGGGAGGCTCATTAAGGATAGTAATGCTGAGGTTAAGCTTGTCAACTTTACTGAAAAAATATTAGTGAGTATTCTCACTAAACTTTCAAATTTTATACCTGAGGCAGGAATATGGATGAATACACAGCGCCCTGAATGGAACGACGCAAATAATGCTCTGGTCGGATTTGGTTCTTCGATGGTTACGTTATGCTATTTAAGAAGGCTCCAATATTTTTTAAGGGAATTGTTAAGAGAAAACCCGGATAGCGAGTTCGAAGTCTCAGAGGAGGTTATCTCATTTTTCAAATCAATAAACAGTACTTTCAGTCAGTATGAACCATACTTAGGAAGTGATTTTTCTGACAAAGTACGTAAATCTATCATCGATTCCCTTGGTACAGCAGGCAGCAACTACCGGGGAAAATTATATAAAGATGGTTTCTCGGGAATTAAGAAATTTGTTGCATCGACTGAGCTGGTACAGTTTTTTAACTTAACCTTGAAATTCATCGATAAGTCGATCCGAAGAAATAAGCGAAGCGATAATCTCTATCATTCTTACAACCTGATTTCATTTAAGAACGATGGAGTGACAATTCGCCGTCTTTACGAAATGCTTGAAGGACAAGTAGCAGTATTATCTTCGGGTTTACTGGAGCCCTGCGAGGTTAATGAAGTACTGGATGCCTTAAAAGTGAGCGCAATGTTTCGCAGTGATCAATATAGCTATATGCTTTATCCCGACAGGCAGCTTCCCCGGTTTACAGAAAAGAATATCATCCCTTCTGATTCGGTAACCAAATCCCTACTTCTTACGGAATTGATCAGGAACGAAAATATCAGCGTACTCTATAAAGACATGGATGGTCTTTTTCACTTTAACAGCGGCTTCAGGAATGTATCTTATCTGAAAAAAGCTCTGGATCTCCTGGAGTCTGAATACAGGATTAAGCAATCCGAAAAAGAGTATATCGTTGGTCTTTACGAAAAAGTATTTGACCACCAGTCTTTTACAGGTCGTTCAGGAACCTTTTATGGTTATGAAGGACTTGGTTGTATATACTGGCATATGGTTTCTAAACTGATGCTGGCCGTATGCGAAAACTATTTTCTGGCTTATAAGTCTGAGGCAGGGGATGATCAGTCAGGAAAGATGGTTCAGCATTATTACGATATACGTGCCGGAATAGGATTAAACAAGGAACCGGAAGTATATGGTGCTTTTCCTACTGATGCCTATTCGCATACTCCGGGAAATGGCGGTGCAAAACAGCCAGGAATGACTGGTCAGGTTAAAGAGGATATAATTTCCAGGTTCGGAGAACTTGGTGTAATAGTCGAATCGGGTAAGATTTCATTTAATCCGGGCCTCCTGCGCCGATCCGAATTCCTGCGTTCTCCGGATGACTTTCATTATATATCTTCCGGAAATACTGAAAAGATTATAATTTTAGGCATTGATAGTCTTGCATTTACGATCTGCCAGGTACCTGTAATATACCACATCTCATCAAGGAATTTCATAAGAATTACAACTGAAGAAGGAAATTCTGAAATAGAGGGACTTACACTAAATGCTGCTACTTGTACTGCGATTTTTAACAGGAATGGGTATGTCATGCAGCTTGACGTATACGTGATTCCATCCCTTTTAACCACAAAGAACGCAAAGAAGGATTAAAGCTCACAAAGTTAAAATACTGTTTTTCAGTTCTTTGTGACCTTTTAGTAAAACCTTTGAGATATTTGTGGTTAATGGATTTCAGCTTTAAACACCCCCAAAATGGTGGGTTAAATCAAAAATAAAAAAGGTAAAATCGAAAAAAAATATGAAAAGACTTGGATTTTTATTATTGCTGCTGGCTTCGTTTCTTAAGATTCAGGGTCAGGATGAAAAGATGAATTTATTTATCAGTGATCTGATGAATAAAATGACAATTGAAGAAAAAACAGGACAGCTCAATCTTAACAATGCCGGTGGATTTGTTACGGGTTCTATGGTAAATGAACAAACACCCAGGAAAATTCAGGAAGGAAAGATTGGAGGAATAATTAATGCATCTTCCATGGCTATAATGAAAGCTTGCATGGATATAGCGGTCAGGGAATCACCACATCATATTCCTATCCTCTTTGGTATGGATGTAATTAACGGATTCCAGACAATATTTCCTAATCCATTAGCAATGAGTTGCTCGTGGGATATGGCACTAATTGGAAAAAGTGCCAGGATTGCCGCTCAGGAAGCAACAGCAAATGGTATTGCATGGACATACTCACCAATGGTCGATATTGCACGCGATCCGCGCTGGGGAAGAATTGCTGAAGGTGCAGGTGAGGATCCCTGGCTCGGATCTCAGGTTGCTAAAGCTATGGTAAAAGGATATCAGGGGAATGATCTTTCTCTCAATAATACCATGATGGCCTGTGTAAAACACTTTGCTTTATATGGTGCGGTAGAGGCAGGCCGTGATTATAATACAGTGGATATGAGTAAAATAACAATGTATAATGATTATCTTCCTCCTTATAAAGCTGCTATAGATGCTGGTACAGGAAGCGTAATGACTTCATTCAATCTTGTTGACGGCATTCCATCATCCGGTAATCAATGGTTGCTCACTGAACTATTGCGGAATCAGTGGGGCTTTAAGGGATTTGTAGTTACAGATTATACTGCAATAAACGAAATGATCAATCATGGAATGGGTGATCTTCAGACAGTTTCAGCACTTGCTCTGAAAGCTGGAACAGATATGGATATGATTGGAGAAGGATTCCTCTCCACTCTGAAAAAATCTCTCGACGATGGGAAAATAATTATTAAAGATATAGATATTGCATGCAGACGCGTACTTGAGGCAAAATATAAACTTGGATTATTTGATGATCCTTACCGTTACCTGAATACAGAAAGAGCCAAAACAGATGTGTTGACATCCGAAAATCTGAAGACTGCTCAGGAGATAGCAACAAGATCGATAGTTCTTCTTAAAAATGATAATCATATTCTTCCGCTAAAAAAATCTGGAACTATCGCGGTAATAGGTCCACTGGGTAGCAGCGGGAAAGATATGACAGGCTCATGGGCATTTGCCGGAGGTCAGGGTAAGGTATTCTCAGTTGTGGACGGCTTGAAAAATATTGGAGGAAAGTCTGTAAATATACTTTATGCAAAAGGCTCTGAACTGACTGATAATCCTTACCTGCTAAAGAACAACCCTGATCAGAAAAAGTCAACCGAACCTGTTTTATCATCGGAACAATTACTGAAAGAAGCGCTACAAACAGCTAATAAAGCAGATGTTATTGTAGCTGTTCTTGGCGAATCTTCCTCATGGTCTGGCGAAGCATCCAGTATGACCGATATAGGAATTCAAAAGATACAGCAGAACCTGCTTAAGGCTCTTCTGGCAACGGGAAAACCAGTTGTCCTTGTTCTTATAAATGGTCGACCGATGACACTGGCATGGGAGAACGCAAATGTAAGTGCAATTCTGGAAGCGTGGATCGGTGGTACTGAGGCTGGAAACGCCGTTGCCAACATTTTGTTTGGGGATTATAATCCTTCGGGTAAACTGACAACCACCTTCCCATTATCTGTTGGTCAAATTCCGCTTTATTACAACCACTTGAATACCGGACGGCCAATGGATCCAAAAAACAAATACACATCAAAATATCTCGATAGTCCCAACGATCCGTTATATCCGTTTGGTTATGGACTCAGCTATACTACTTTCGATTACAGCAATATAAAGTTAAGCAAAAACCAGCTTAAGGGAGATGAAACACTTACTGCTTCAGTAACACTTACTAATACTGGCAAAGTGGCTGGAGAAGAGGTGGTTCAGTTATATATTCAGGATCCGGTAGCTTCGATTTCACGTCCTGTGAAAGAATTGAAAAACTTTAAAAAAGTTTTACTTCAACCGGGAGAAAAAAAAGATATTAATATTGAGATTACTACTAATGACCTTAAATTTTATAACAGTGATCTGAAATGCGATTGGGAACCGGGTGATTTTATTATTTATATCGGCACTAATTCAAGAGATGTAAAATCTGCAAAGGTTAACTGGGTAAAGTAACGAGATGAAATACAACTCCATATTCAACCTCAACCTAAGGCTCAGCCTGGTATTCTTTCCTGTATTTTACCTGGTTCTTTCTTCTTGTGTTCAAAAGTCACAGGACCCCATTGATCTGGTAAATCCCAATATCGGTGGGATAAGCCCTCTTCTCGAAACAACAGTTCCTCTTGTGAATCTGCCTAACAGTATGATGCGTATCTATCGTCTTCCTGGCAATTATCAGGCCGAGAAGGTGACCGGGTTTCCTTTTATTCTATGTGGTCATCGCAATGGTACTGCTGGTATAATAATGCCAACAAGCGGAGAAATATCAAAAGATCAGAAAAAGTGGCAAAGCTATTATGATCATGATTATGAGGTATGCACACCGTATTTTTATTCTGTCTGGCTCGAAGATCCTGATATTGACCTGGAATTTACAGTGACTGAAAAATCCTCTTTCTACCGGATTTTATGGAATAAAAATGAACAGAAGAACCTTATGATGGCAGTAACTACAAAAGGTTCATTAAATGTAATAGATAAAAACACAGTTGAAGGATATGAGGTTTATCAAAACAAAGTAAAGGTTTTCTTTTATCTGAAAACAGAAAAGAGCTTCACGTCAGATTCCATATGGGATTCGGCCAACAATTCTGCAACAGGAATAGCTGTTCTGGATGGTATTCAGCCAACTATCTCTTTGACTTTCAATATTCCTGATAAGGAAAAAATCGGAATAAAGATGGGTGTTTCTTTTATTGATTCAGGGCAGGCACGTAAAAACCTTGAAAAAGAAATTCCAGACTGGAATTTTGAATTAGTGAAGGAGAAGGGGAAAGAAGAATGGAATGAAGCGCTAGGCAAGATCGAAGTTAATGGAGGCACTCCGGACCAGAAAGTCGTTTTCTATACGGCTTTATACCGCACATATGAACGGATGGCAAATATTTCTGAAGACGGGCGTTATTATAGTGGTTTTGATGATTCCATTCATAATGATAATGACACTGATTTTTATGTTGATGACTGGATGTGGGATACTTATCGAGCCGCACATCCTCTGCAGGCTATGATTAACCCTGAAATTGAAGGATTGAAAATCCAATCTTATATCAGGATGTATGAACAGAGTGGGTGGATGCCTTCATTTCCAATTCTTTTCGGTGATAATCCATGCATGAACGGGCATCATTCAGCAGCAATAATTGCTGATGCCTATTTTAAAGGAATAAGGAATTTTGATGTTGAAAAAGCTTATGAAGGACTTAAAAAGAATGCGATGGAAGCTACTATGCTGCCATGGCGTAATGGTCCGATGTGTTCACTTGATACTTTTTATCTAAAAAATGGATATTATCCTGCGTTGAATCCTGGTGAAAGAGAAACTGTTGCTCTGGTTCACCCTTTTGAAAAAAGGCAGGCTGTGGCTTTAACTCTGGGACATAGCTATGATGACTGGTGCCTGGCTCAACTTGCAAAGGCGCTAAACAAAAACGATGATTATAAATATTTTCTTAATCGTTCACATAACTTTGAGCACCTTTTTAATCCGGAAACATGTTTCTTTGCGCCTCGCACTGCCGATGGGAGCTGGGTAAAGGATTTTGATCCGAAGTTTTCGGGAGGATTAGGTAACCGTGATTATTATGACGAAAACAATGGTTGGACATATCTATGGGATGTGCAACACGATATTTCAAGATTGATCGGACTGCTTGGAGGAAGGGAGAAGTTTGTAAACCGACTCGATCAGTTATTCATTGAACCTTTGGGAAAATGGAAACCCGATTACCTTCAGCAGATGCCGGATGCAACAGGGCAGGTGGGGCAGTTTGTTATGGGAAATGAGCCAGGTTTGCATATACCTTATTTATACAACTATGCAGGAGCCCCATGGAAAACACAAAAACGTGTTAGAATGCTTCTCGATACCTGGTTTACCAATTCACCTTTCGGTATTCCGGGTGATGAAGACGGAGGAGGACTTTCTGCTTTTGTAGTTTTTTCCAGCATGGGATTTTATCCGGTGACACCAGGAACGCCAGCTTTTAATATTACGAGTCCTGTTTTTACAGATGTTTATGTTAAATTGCAAAATAATAAGATTTTCAGAATTGTAGCAAAAGGTAGCAGCAGACAAAACAAATACATTCAGGGTGCACGATTGAATGGGCAACAATGGAATAAACCATGGTTTTTCTGGGATGATATTAAAAACGGAGGAGAGCTGATACTTGATATGGGCCCAAGGCCAAATTATCTTTGGGGATCTGATCCGGGTGATGCTCCACCTTCAAAACTGACTGATTAAGGTTCCCCTTTATAGAGGTGTTTAGTCTTGGAAAAGAGTCAAAAAAATTAAGACGTGGGAAAATGAATGATAATAAAAAAAGCAAAGAGCAGCTGATCAAGGAATTATCAGAATTACGTCTGGAAAATAATTCTCTTAAATTAAGAGTTGTTGATGCTGATAAGAATGCTGATGACAAGAACAAACAGATGGCATCGGTGGAAGCATTGCAGGAAATCAACCGTCATTACAACGAGTTAATAGAACAAACCCGGGATGTTATTTTTGTGCTTTCAAATCAGGGATTAGTTGTTTCACTCAATCAGGCTTTTGAACGAATTACCGGATGGGAGGTGAAAGAATGGATTGGAAAACCGTTTATTGGTCTGCTGAATCCTGATGATGTTCCGCTTGTCAGGGAGCGTATATCGAAAGTGTTGAAGGGGAATATAAATCAGTTGCTCGAACTACGCATACAAAAAAAATCAGGAGGCTATCTTTACAGCGAAATACTTTCATCACCGCAGGTGGATAATGGGACGATCATCGGTATCCTTGGTATCGGCCGCGACATTACTGACCGCAAGTTGACAGAGAATGCTTTGCAGGAGAGTGAAGAGCGATTTAAGGCATTATCTAAGATAGGTAATGAAGGCCTTATGATTCACAACAAAGGGATAATATTAGACGTAAATCCGGCTTTTGCACGTTTAGTAGGTCACTCAAGTCCTGATGATTTAATCGGAAAAAATGGACTTGAGGTTGTTCGATTTACACCTGAATCAAAGCAGATAGTTATTGATAATATGCTCAATCAATCATCTGATTCATATGATATTGAAATATTAGATGAGAATGAAAAAATAATTCCTGTTGAGACGGGAAGTACAGAAATATTTTACAGGGGAAATAAAGCGAGACTTGTTTATATGAGGGATATAACTGAGCGAAAGCGTACTGAGGAAGAGCTTGCCAGTGAAAGAACCCTTCTACGTACACTGGTGGATCTTTTACCTGCCCTGGTTTATGTTAAGGATAGAGAGAGCCGGTTCATTCTGGCCAATGAATCATGTGCTCACTATATGGGAGCATCCTCATCGCAGGAGTTGATAGGAAAAACAGATGCTGAGTTTTACCCTCCTGAAATTGCAGCAGGATTCAGGTCTGAAGAACTGGAAGTACTGAACGGTATCCCAAAAGTGAATAAAGAAGAAAATGGTGGTATTCCTACGGGCACACGGCAGGTTTTCATTGTCACCAAAGTTCCTTTGAAGGACAATAATGGGAAGATCATTGGTCTGATAGGAACTAGCTTTGACATCAACGAAATCAAAAAAACAGAGGAAGCACGCATTCTATCGGAGTCAAATTTACAGGCCTTGATTAATAATGCAAATGAATCAATATGGTCGCTTGACAACAACTATAATCTGATTATTACTAATGATAATTTTCGAATTTCCTATTTAGCTGCCTATAATATCGAACTAAAACTGGGGATTAATCTTGTGAGTATCCTTTCACCTGAATTAAAGGAATTTTGGAAACCAAAATATGATATTGCATTGTCAGGTGAAAAAATCTCTTTTGAATTCAAAGAAAATATTCAAAACAATTTGTACTATTTTAATGTCAATCTGAATCCTATTTTCTCTGAAGGGAAAATTACCGGAGTATCAGCGCTTAGTGTTGATATTACTAATCAGAAGCGGAGTGAAGATAAAATGAGAAGTTCGGAAGAAAGATTGAAGATATTATTCGATTACGCACCTGATGCATACTTTCTGACCGACATTAAAGGAAATTTTATCGATGGGAATTTAGCTTCTGAAAAACTACTTGGCTATGATAAAACTGAGTTGATAGGAAGGAATCTCCTGGAATCAGAACTTCTTTCCATTAATCAGATACCTAGAGCTGCAAAAATATTAATTAAGAACTCATCAGGGCTGGCAACTGGTCCCGATGAATTTGAGTTGACCAGAAAAGATGGATCAAATATAACTGTCGAATTAATTACTCACCCTGTTGAAATAGGAGGTCAGACTCTTATATTGGGTTTAGCAAGAGATATTAATGACAGGAGAGCTGCAGAGAATGCTTTACGCGAGAGTGAAGAAAATTTCCGTGTTCTTTTTAATGAAAACCCATTGCCCACAATTCTGTCGGATATACCTTCCGGAAAGATAGAGTTTGTCAATAAGAAGTTGGCTGCTGCAATGAATATGAACCCGAATGATATTCTGGGCAAAACAGCCATTGATCTTGGACTATTGAAAGACCCACAGGACCTGGAAAAGCTCACCACGCTGATCACCAACCAGGGTTTTATTGATAATATGGAAATTGATAAGGTTTTTCCCAATGGACAGTCTGGTACAGATCTTGTTTTCATGCGGCTCGTCACTATCAATGGAAAACAGAATTGTCTTACTGTTGTTCAGGACATTACTGAACGCAAACAGGCTGAGATGGCCATTGTCAAAGCCAGAGAGAAAGCAGAAGAGAGTGATCGTCTGAAATCCGCTTTCCTTGCAAATATGAGCCACGAAATCAGAACCCCCATGAATGGTATTCTGGGATTTGCAGAATTGTTAAGAACACAGTTACTGACAAGCGAAGAGCAGCGTGAATACATTGACATTATAGAGAAAAGTGGTGCTCGAATGCTCAATATCCTTAATGATCTGATTGATATATCAAAAATCGAATCAGGACAAATGATCATTTCAGCTTCAGAGTTCAATATAAATGAGCAGATGGAGTTTATTTTTTCATTTTTCAAGCATGAGGTAAGTGGGAAAGGAATCAGCCTGTCCTTTATAAATGATTTACCTCTGAATGAAGCCATTATTAAAACTGACAAGGAAAAAGTCAATGCAATACTTACAAATCTTATAAAAAATGCTATAAAATTCACTAATGAAGGTTCTATTAAATTCGGATATAAGAGAAAGGGAAAATACCTTCAGTTTTTTGTAAAAGATACCGGAACAGGTATTGCGATGGAACTAAGAGAGATCATTTTTGAAAGGTTCAGGCAAGGCAGTGAATCGCTTGCCAGGAATTATGAAGGAGCCGGTCTGGGTTTGTCAATATCTAAATCATTCGTAGAAATGCTGGGAGGTAAAATATGGGTGGAAAGTGAACCCGGAAAAGGCTCAACATTCTATTTTACAGTTCCATATAATGCTGAACCGGGAGATACCAGTATTTTTATAAAAACTGCTTTAAAAGTTGAACAGGATAAACAGGTTGAAAACCTGAAGATTTTGATTGTTGAAGATGACAGTACATCGGAGTTTTTATTATTGAATATTCTTAAAGCTTTCAGCAGTGAATTTCTTAAAGCCAAAACCGGAGTTGAAGCTGTAGAAGCCTGCAGGTGTGATCCTGAAATAAACTTGGTTATGATGGATATTAAAATGGCTGAAATGGATGGCTATGAAGCGACAAGACAAATCCGGCAATTCAATCGCGGTGTTGTAATTATTGCTCAAACAGCCTATGCACTGACAGGAGAGAGAGAGAAAGCTCTGGAAGCTGGATGTGATGACTATGTTTCAAAGCCAATAAGGAAAGATGAATTGCTGTTGTTAATAAAAAAGCATTTTAAAAAATAGGAAACTGATAGTAATGAAATCAAAACCTGACAAACAATTTCTTGATACAATGAGCAGGGACCCGGGAAACTGGAAAGGTCCGTTTTATTTTAACAGGAAGGATCCCAGGTTGATGGTGCCTAAATTACATCCGTCATTGGGATGGACTCTGAACTTTTCAAGCCCATATGCTTATTTAACAATACTTGGACTTATAGGGATTATAATTATTGCTGCTTTGATATCTTAGTATTGAAGCCACTCCAGAAAATAGATTGAAATAAGTTTAAATAGTTGAATAATTCCGTCTGTAATCCTGTAAAACAGGAGTATTCTGATTTTATAAAGTCTTTAATATTCCCATGATAGAAGCGTCTTTGTAAGTGATTTTTTCATTTTGTCATTTATTATTACTTTTGTGGCATCATGTGACAAAAAATCCCGGATAATTATAGTTTAAAGTTTGGACTACTGAAAAATATCAGTCAACAGAGTATTTATGGATATAAAGAGCGAAATCAGAAGAAGGAGAACATTTGCAATTATCAGTCACCCGGATGCCGGAAAAACGACACTTACCGAAAAGTTACTTCTGTTTGGCGGAGCCATACAGACAGCGGGAGCAGTAAGAAGCAATAAAATCAGAAAAACAACCACTTCCGATTTCATGGAGATTGAAAAACAAAGAGGGATCTCCGTATCCACATCAGTAATGGCTTTCGATTACAATGATATCAGGGTTAATATATTGGATACTCCAGGCCATAAAGATTTCGCCGAAGATACATACCGGACACTTTCGGCTGTCGACAGTGTTATCCTGGTTGTTGACAGCGTAAAAGGAGTGGAAGAACAAACGCGTAAACTTATGGAAGTATGCCGGATGCGAAACACTCCTGTAATGATCTTTGTAAACAAGATGGACAGGGAGGGTATTTCTCCTTATGATTTACTTGACGAACTGGAACAGGAGCTGAAAATTGCAGTGTGTCCATATACATGGCCTATTGGTAATGGCAAACAGTTTAAAGGCGTTTATAATCTGCTTAAAAAAGAGATTCAGATCTTTGCCCCGGAAAAAACCAGCATTTCAGAGAGTCTTATCAGCACAAAGGATATTAAAGACCCAAAGCTGAGAGAATATGTGGGTATTGAAAGCATAAACAAGTTATGGGAAGAGATAGACTTTGTAAATGATATGTTCGAATCATTTAATATGTCGCTTTATCGCGAAGGTTATTTAGCCCCGCTGTTTTTCGGCAGCGCTTTAAACAATTTCGGCGTACTTGAGTTATTGGAAACCTTTCTTGAGATTGCACCTTGTCCGGGACCGATTCAGGCGTCAGAAAGGGCAGTAGAGCCAGATGAAGAACAATTAACCGGTTTTATATTTAAAATCCATGCCAACCTCGATCCCAAGCACCACGACAGAATAGCTTTTATGCGTATCAGTTCAGGGAGATTTGAAAGGAACAAGTTTTACTTTCATACCCGGTCAGAAAAAAAGATCCGGTTTTCTTCTCCAACAAGTTTTATGGCAAATAACAAGAGTATTGTAGAAGAAGCTTATCCAGGAGATGTTGTTGGTTTGTACGATAGTGGTAATTTTAAAATAGGTGATACGCTCACTGAAGGTGAATCATTGCATTTTAAGGGTGTGCCAAGTTTTTCACCGGAGATACTTCGTGAAGTCAATAACCTCGACCCTATGAAAACCAAACAGCTTGACAAAGGTGTCAGACAGATGACCGATGAGGGTGTAGCCCAGCTTTTCATGCAGCAACCCGGAAACAGAAAGATAATAGGCACTGTTGGAGAGCTTCAGTACGAGGTAATTAAATTCAGGCTGGAAAATGAGTATGGGGCTAAATGCAGTTTTTCCCACCTTCCTTTTATCAGAGCATGCTGGATCACAACAGATAATAAGAAAGAACTTGACGACTTTTTGAAGCGAAAATCAGGAGCTATTGCCTATGATAAAGAGCATAATCCGGTCTTTTTTGCCGAGAGTGAATGGATGCTTAAACTTGCCAGAGAAAATTTCCCATCTATAACTTTTCATAATACATCTGACTTTAAAACGGCTAAGATTAAGAAAGGTATTATCTACAGCAAATAAGAGATATAAATAATAGAATTTGAAATGTGAACAAAGTTTTATTGTGATGATTAGTTTCATTCACTTGCACTTCTTATTTTTGTGATCAGGCAGAACATTCTATATATAAGGTTTGTTAAAGAATTAACAGTTATTAAAAATAATAACATTTCAATAATCATTTAAAAAAATTATTATGAGCTCAGGAAAAGTATTACTAGGTGTATTGGCAGGTGTTGCCATCGGTGCAGTACTGGGAGTTTTATTTGCTCCGGATAAAGGTTGGAATACCAGGAAAAGGATCTCAAAAAAAGGGGAGGACCTTGCAGATGATTTAAGAGAAAAATTTGATGAATTCCTTGACAGTATTTCAGTAAAAGTTGATGATATAAAGGAAGAAGTTGCTGACGTCTCAAAAAAAAGCAAAGCTAAAAAAGAAGCAAAAACTGCCACGGCTTAACCGTGTTTCACAATCAGGCAAATAAATAAGTATTCCGGATTTTCTACAATTCATCAATACGAAAGATATGGAAGATAACACTAATTTGCTCGAAACGTTGCTGGATAGAGCAGCAGAATACGGAAAAACAAGCATTGAATTAGTTAAGCTGAAAGCTCTTGACAAAACAATGGATATTGTGTCTTCCGCCGTACCATTTTCTGTTGTCATTTTACTTGCTTCATTTTTCTTTCTTTTTCTGAATCTGGGATTGGCTTTATGGTTGGGCGAAATCCTGGGGAAAGCATTTTATGGGTTCTTTGTGGTAGCTGGATTTTACGTTTTTGCAGGAATTATCATACATTTCTTTCTGCATAAATGGATCAAGAAGCTTGTTGGGAATTATTTCATAAAAAGTGTATTTAAATAATTATATATGCAAAACATAACTTCCATTGCCGGTCTTAAAAACGCAATTAGTGCCTTAGAAATTGAGCAAGGTGTGAAAGGACAACTATTAAAAGAACAGGTCTATCTTACCTACGAAAGTTTAAAGCCGGTTAATCTTCTCAGGAATACTTTTAAGGAATTATTTTCATCACAAAAGATGAAAGAAAATATGTCAGGAAGTGCAATAGGGGCAGCCAGCGGATTCCTTTTAAAAAAAATATTTATTGGGGAATCAGCCAATAAGTTTAGAAAGATTACGGGCACAATTCTTCAGTTTGGTATTAAAAACTTTATTGCTCAGAATTCTGACCAGATCAGATCATTCGGTCAGGCCATTTTTCACCATTTTTTCCGAAAGAAAGACAGGCAACCTTAGCGGCAGATCTTAATAAGATTTGTTTAATACTCCAGATAATAAAGACAGTATCGATTATCCTTAATATAGAAACTGATTAACCCAATTCAAAAGATATATGAATTTCGTAGACTATTATAAATTATTAGGTCTTGATAAGACAGCAACTCCGAAAGATATTAAAAACGCGTACAGGAAGTTAGCAAGAAAATATCACCCCGATCTGAATCCTAATGATAAGGATGCCAAGAAAAAATTTCAGGAGATCAACGAAGCCAATGAAGTACTAAGCGATCCTGAAAAGCGCAAAAAGTACGACCAGTACGGGAAGGATTGGCAGCATTCTGAACAGTTTGAAAAACAAAAGCAGTATCAGCAACAACCTTCGAATAACGGCAGAAGAAGTTATACCGGGCCACAATCAACGGGAGATTTTTCCGATTTCTTTGAATCAATGTTTGGCGGGGCAACAGGCGCAACACATGGAAGACAGGTAAAATACAGAGGGGAAGATTTCACTACAGAATTACAACTCGAACTCATCAATGCTTATAAAACCCATAAACAAACGTTGAGTGTAAATGGTGAAAAAATTAGAATTACCATTCCTGCAGGAATTGAAAACGGTCAGACAATCAAAATAGCTGGCCATGGTGGCAAAGGTATAAATGGCGGACCGGATGGTGATTTATATATTACATTCTCAATAGCTAATCACCCTGATTTTAAACGTTCAGGAAATGATTTATTTACCACCATTGATCTGGATTTGTACAAAGCAGTCCTGGGTGGAGAAATAACTATTGATACGTTAGATGGGAAAGTAAAACTTAAAGTAAAACCCGAAACTCAGAATGGCACTAAAGTAAAGTTGAAAGATAAAGGATTCCCTGTTTATAAAAAAGAAGGTCAGTCCGGAGATTTATATGTGACTTATTCCATTAAAATTCCGACTAATTTATCGGAAAAACAAAAAAAATTATTTAATCAACTGTCTGAATTATAATTTAATAAAGAGAACGATGGAAACAGGATATTTGATAGCAATAGATGAATTTTGTAACAGTCATAAAATTGAGATCTCATTTATCAGTTCACTTCAGCAAAGCGGATTGATTGAGATTACTACAATAAAAGAATCAGCATTTATTGAAGCTGACCAGCTTCAACAACTGGAGAAATTTGTGCGTTTATATTATGAGTTGGATATAAACCTTGAGGGTATTGAAACAATCAATTATTTATTACAGCGAATAAATTCTCAGCAGAATGAAATAACTTCCCTCAGAAATAAACTCCGTATTTATGAAACAGAATTCTGAATACCAATTATCAGTATTCCTGATATCTTCATAAAAATCTGCAAAAAGGTAATACTCACCATATCTTAACCCTCAGACTATCGGGAACCCATAAGGCATCACCTTCTTTTACTCCGAACGCCTGGTAAAATTCGGGCATATTCGACAATGGTCCGTTGACACGGAATTTTGCTGGTGAATGTTCGTTGCTTTTCACCTGGCTGGCTACAGTCTCAGGACGTTCATTCACCATCCATGCCAGCGCATATCCCAGGAAGAAACGTTGTGCAGGATTCAATCCTGCAATATTGTTGTTGTTTTTAAACTGGTTGGTTTTCTTAAAAGCTTCATAAGCCATGATGGTACCTCCAAGATCGGCAATGTTTTCGCCTTGTGTAAGTTCGCCATTAATATGAAGACTATCAACTGCTATATATTTATTGAATTGTTTAACAATCATTTTCGTCCTGGCATAAAACTTAATGCTGTCATCCGGAGTCCACCAGTTTTGAAGATTACCAAAAGCATTGTACTTGCTGCCCTGATCGTCAAAACCATGCGTGATTTCATGTCCGAAAGTGGCACCTATAATGGAATAGAGAAGTGCGTCATCAGCCATCTTACCTTCATAACCCGGAACAATAATATTACAACCCGGAATACATATCTCGTTGTTGGAAGGATTATAATACGCATTGTATGTTTGCGGTTCCATATCCCATTCTGTTCGGTCAACGGGTTTTCCATATTTTGAAATCATATAATTGAGTTCCCACTTATTGGCATTCATTACATTTTTTACATACGAAGTACGGTCGATTTGCATTGAGCTGAGATCTTTCCATTTGTCAGGATAACCGACTTTCATAATCACAGAAGATAGTTTATTCAATGCTTTTTCTTTTGTTGCATTGCTCATCCAGTCTAGGGCTTTTAT
>Ga0208478_1000081_pt1 | contig 36494 bp, 38 predicted proteins | sample NGESurdeep072012_5_FD_184462 | JGI IMG/M metagenome (GOLD analysis project Ga0208478, IMG submission 184462) | Arctic peat soil microbial communities from Barrow, Alaska - NGEE Surface sample 415-2 deep-072012 (SPAdes) | ecosystem: Environmental > Terrestrial > Soil > Wetlands > Peat ...
GGCGCCGGGGCGCAGGGCGCTCGGCGCCGCCGCCCCCCGAGCCCGCTCCGGCCTAGCCAGGCCACGCAGTGCGGCGGGTGGGAGTCGAACCCACACGTCCTCTCGGACACCGGGACTTGAATCCGGGGCGTCTACCAATTCCGCCACCGCCGCTCAGGCGCGCAGTCTAGATCGACCCGGAGCCCGATGGCTCGCCCCGAGCATCCGGGCCAGCAGGTTCTCGGTCAGCCGGACCAGCCGCGGGTCGGCGGTCCGCGGTGCGTCGGGTGAGGTGGCGGGCACCGGCGAGAGCGCGAGCTGCCACCCCATCGTGCCGGACGAGAACACGAGCGCTCCCGAGCCGGCACGGTACAGCGTGGTGTAGGTGCGATCGGACCCGGCCACACGTCCCTGGCACACGGCGCCGCCGCCGCCGATCAGATGCACGGGGGCCGGTGGCAGTGGCGCGACTCGGTCGAGCTCGTAGCCGACGATCCCCGGCACGATCGAGACGGCGGTGAAACCGGTGCCCGCGAACAGCCAGCGCGGCGTCAGGGCCGGCGAGGGCGACCAGCCGTAGTACGCGTACACCGGCGGACCCGCGGCAAGGCTCAGGCGCGGGGTGATGCAGTTCTCGTACACCGTCGATGTGACCGACGCCCCGCCGTCGGGGAAGCGACCGCTCGGCCGCACGCGATCGGGGTCGAGCAGCGCGTGCTCCTTGTAGGCGACGATCACGTGATCCGGGTGCCCGGCTTCGCTCGACGCGGGCGTGGCCCGGCCGAAGCGGACCCGCCAGCCCATCGTGTCCGAGGTGAAGAAGGCCAGGTTGACGCCGGCGTCGCGGGCCGCCGCGTAGGCGTCGTGGGCCCGCTGTGACCAGTACTCGGAATGACCCACGTCGAGCACCGCCCGCGCTCCGAGCAGCTCCCGCGGATGCAGGTCGACGCCGGTGTCGGTCGTGTACGTGACCGGGTACCCTTCGCGCTCGAGGAAACGCACCATCGCGATGTCCCGGGCGAACAGCTGGCCCGCGCCGGTGACGGTGTCGTACGGACGGTCGTAGGACACCTCGACGCCCTGAGTGCTCCCGGTGATCGTGACCTGCCGCACCGAGGGGTACAGGTCGCCGCCGCCCCAGTCGTTGTAGGCCTCGTAGGTCGAGGTCTCGAGTTGGGCGAGCAGCGGACCGGGCCGCGGCGCCCGGACCACGAGCAGGGTGTCCTTCTGGGCCCCGGCGCTCGTCACCAGCTTGCCGATGTAGACACCGCTGACCGACGACGCCGGCAGGCGCACCGACCACGTCGGGTGCCAGCGGCACTCGGTCAGCCCGGTCGTGTCGTCGTGGTGACAGGGAGGCTGGGCGGTCGCGGGCCGCTCGCCGGACCGGAGCACCAGGCGACCGCCGCGACCCCCGTACCAGCCCATCCGGAACAGCTCGACGCGCACCCACCGCGCGTGAGGTGCGTTGACGTAGAAGCGCTCGACTCGGCCCGGTTGGATCTCCTGATCGGAGACGTAGCCTTCGACGGCGCCCGAGCCGGCCTTGGCGGTGAGCTGCCAGGCCCGGGTCCCGGGAAGCTGGTTCTCCTGGGCGACCGAGAGCGCCGGCGCGACGGCGGCCCGGTGGCCGGGTGGGGCGGGCGCGAGCGCCACCGTCGAGCCCGTGGCGGCGGTGCTCGGGCCGAGCACCTTGGCCGACTGCCCGCAGGCCGCGGCCATCACGGACAGCGCGAGAGCGCCCGCGGCCAGCGCCGCGGGCCTGTGCCGGCGGATGCTCACGTCGACCGCACCAGGTCCATCAGGGGACCAATCAGAGCAGCCGGTGCGGCGGCAACTCCCGCGGGGTCCTCCGCGGTGGCCTCGAGCGGACGCAGCTCGAGGCCCGCGCGGGCCCCGATCAACGCCCCGGCGGCGAGATCCCAAGCCTTCAATCCACGTTCGAAATACGCGTCGTAGCGACCGCACGCCGTCCACACGAGGTCGAGCGCCGCCGCCCCGAGCCGGCGGATGTCGCGCACCTGCGGGAGCACCCGCGAGATGACCACCGCCTGGCGGGCGCGCACGGGCGCGTCGTAGCCGAACCCGGTGGCGACGAGCGCCGTCGACAGGTCGCTGCGGGCGGAGGCCTCGATCGCGTCGCCGTTCAACGTCGGCGGCCCGGACCGCGTGGCGGCGAACCGCTCGTCGCGGAGCGGATCGAGCACGACGCCGGCCAGAGCGCCCCGCGCATCCTCGACGGCGATCGAGACGGCGAATACGGGGATGCCGAACAGGAAGTTGATCGTCCCGTCGAGCGGGTCCACCACCCAGCGCAGCGCGCCGTGGCCACTGGCGCCGCCCTCCTCGGCCAGGATCGCGTCACCGGGCCGATGGGTCGCGAGCACATCGCGGATCGCCGACTCGGCGGCGAGGTCCGCGTCGGACACGAGATCCGTGGGTCCACTCTTGGCGCGCACGCCATGACGCTGGCCGAAACGGGCTCGGAGCTCGGCGGCCGCCGCCTCGGCGGCCTCCTCAGCGATGACGAGGAGCGCCTGCTCCCCGGTGTCGGTCATCGCGTACGTTCTAGCGGAATTCGGTAAACGCCGGGCCAACCCGGCAGCGCGGACGGCGCGGGTGCCTGGGATCATGGCCACTGCATGGGTGCAGCGGAGACGGTCACGGGATTGGCGCAATTCGACCGCCGCGGCGCGGGAACGGACACCGAGCGCCGCGCCGCGCTGTGGCTGTGTGGCGAGCTGCGGGCGAGCGGGCACGACGCGCGCCTGGAGACCTTCTGGTGCCGTCCGAGCTGGGCGCTCGCGCACGCTTGGCACGTGGCGCTCGGCCTCGCGGGGAGCCTCGTCGCGGTCTCACACCCGAGCATCGGCGGCGCCCTGATCCTGGTCGCGATCCTGTCGGTCATCGCCGATGCCGCGACCGGCTTCTCGCCGGGCCGGCGCCTGACGCCAGAGCGGGCGAGCCAGAACGTGGTGGTCGATGGGGGTGCCGATGACGAGCACGTGCGGCTGATCGTCACCGCGAACTACGACGCCGGCCGGGTCGGGCTCGCCTACCGCGATCGCCTCCGGGCCGTCTGCGCGCGGCTGCGCGGGGTCACGGGCGGACTCTCGCCCGGCTGGCTCGGATGGCTCGTGATCGGGCTCGTGTGGCTGCTGGCGGTGGCCATCCTTCGGCTCGAGGGGACGCGCGGAACCACGGCCGGGATCGCCCAGCTCGTCCCCACCGTCGCGCTGGTGATCGCCCTGGCGATGCTGATCGAACTGGCGAGCGCGGACTTCGGCCCTGCGGCCGGTGACAACGGGACTGGGGTTGCGACCGCGCTGGCGCTGGCGCGGGCGCTCGACGCCGGTCCGCCGGGGCGCCTCGCGGTTGAGCTGGTGCTGCAGGGCGCCGGCGAGGGTGACGCGATCGGGTTGCGGCGTTACCTGCGCTCGCGGCGCAAGGCGCTGAACGTCACCAACACCGTCGTACTCGGAATCACGCCGTGCGGCGCGGGACGCCCGCGCTGGTGGACCAGCGACGGCACCCTGGTCCCGCTCGGCTACTTCCGCCGGCTGCGCGCGCTGTGCGCGGACGTGGCCCGCGCCGAGTCGAACCTCGCCGCCGCCCCCCACCGCGGCCGCGGCGTCACGCCCGCCCTACCCGCCCGCGCGCTCGGGCTGCCGGCGATCACGATCGGCTGCCTGGACGGGCGCGGCGTCGTGCCGCGCTCCCACGCGGTCGGCGACACGGCCGATGCCGTCGACCAGAGTGCCCTCGACTCCGCGCTCGCATTCGCGCTCGAGCTCGTGGACGCGATCGACGCCGACATCGGGCGGGTGCGGCAGGAGCGGGCGGCGGTGCAGGGGCCTCGGTCCGCCGCGTGACAGCGCGGCGCAGCGTGACCGGCAGCTGGGAGGGGTGCCGCCTGCCCGACCGCCACGGACGGGCTTTTCGTGGTATCCCCCGGTGTCCTCGCTCGCCCCGCGCCGGCGCCCCTCGCCCGCCCCGCCCCGGGGGTCGCCAACCGCTACGCCGGCGTCACCGGGTTCCGCTTCTCCGGCCACTCGCGCTGCCTGTCCGCCGCCAGCGCGAAGCGACGGATGAGCTCGGTGCGCAGGTCCTCGGGCTGGACCACGGCGTCGACGACGAGCTCGGAGGCGAGGTGCAGGATGTCGATGTCCTCGGAGTATTCGCGGCGGAGCTCCTCGGTGCGGGCGGCGCGCTGGTCGGGATCGTCGATCGCCTGGAGCTGGTTGTAGTAGACCGCGTTGATCGCGGCCTGGGGGCCCATGACGGCGATCGAGGCGGTCGGCAGCGCGATGCAGCAGTCGGGCTCGAAGGCCGGCCCCGCCATCGCGTAGAGGCCGGCGCCGTAGGCTTTGCGGACGACGACCGAGATCTTCGGCACGGTGGCCTCGGACACGGCGCTGATCATCTTGGCTCCGTGGCGGATGATGCCCTCGCGCTCGACGGCGGTGCCGATCATGAAGCCGGGAACGTCGGCGAGGAACAGCAGTGGGATGTTGAACGCATTGCAGGTCTGGATGAACCGCGCGCACTTGTCGGAGGAGTCGACGAACAGGACGCCGCCCTTGAACTTGGGCTGGTTGGCCACGACGCCGACCACGCGGCCGTCAAGCCGGGCGTAGGCGACGATGACCTCCTTGGCCCAGCGGGCGTGGATCTCGAGCAGCGACCCGGCGTCGAGCAGGGTGTCGAGCAGCTCGCGCATGTCGAACGGCTTGTTCTCGTCGGCGGGGATCAGCTCCCGGATCGGACGGTCGGATTCCGGCTCGGCCGGCGGCGCGGCGGGCGGCTGGCCCTGCCAGTTCTCGGGGAAGTAGCCCAGGTAGCGCCGGGCGAGGTCGATCCCCTCCTCGTCGGTGCGGACGAGCGCGTGGCCGCAGCCGCTCTTGGAGGTGTGCATGCGGGCGCCGCCCATCTCCTCGAGCGTGACCTTCTCCCCGATCACCACCTCGGCCATCCGCGGCGAGCCCAGGTACATCGACGCGTTGCCGTCGCGCATGATCACGATGTCGCAGAAGGCGGGGATGTAGGCACCGCCGGCAGCGCTGGGACCGAACAGCACGCAAACCTGCGGCACGAGCCCGGAGAGCTTCACCTGGTTGTAGAAGATCCGCCCGGCATGCCGGCGTCCGGGGAACATCTGCACCTGATGGTCAATCCGGGCGCCGGCCGAATCGACCAGGTACACGAGCGGCGCGCGCAAAGTCAGCGCCCGCTCCTGGATACGCAGGATCTTCTCGACCGTCTTGGGCCCCCACGAGCCGGCCTTGACCGTGGGGTCGTTGGCCATCACCGCCACCGTCCGGCCGCCGATCGTGCCCAGGCCGGTGATCACGCCCTCCGCCCCGAGCCCGTCCTGGGCCCAGCTCGCCAGCATGCCGTCCTCGGCGAACGAGCCCGGATCCACCAGCCTCTGCACACGGTCGCGGACCGGCAGCTTGCCCTGCTCGGCGGCCTTGGTCCGGTGGCGGTCGGGTCCGCCTGCGAGTGCGCGGGCCTCGGCGTCGTGCACGTCTGTCATTCAGGTGTCCTTGGGATCGAGGGAAACGGTGGGAGCGGTGCCGGTGGCGGGCTCGGGTGGCAGCGGCTCGCGCGGGCGCAGCCCGATCACCAGCCCCGCCGCGCCGAGCGCCAGCAGGAACAGCGGCCACCCGACAAGGGAGCCGCGGTTGATCGCCGGCGCGCCGGCCAGCACCGCGAACGCGACCAGCACAGCCGTCCCAATGTACGCCGGGCCCGGCTCGCGGTCAGCCCCGGCGTAGGCCACGAGCCCGAAGCCGATGGCGAGCAGGTAGAGCTTCCAGCCGAACGCCACCCCGGCGGCGCCGGCGAGCAGCCGGCCCGTAGGTGACCCCGGCACGGATGTCGAGGTCGTCAGGAGGGCAGTGAGCAGGAAGCTCCCGGCCAGGACGAGCGTGAGCAGGCCGGCCGCATTGACGAGTGCCACGGCGTGGCGGCGCCGGTGGTCGCGGAGACGGATCACCCCACCGATCAGCGCAGTCGTCAGTGCCACCAGGATCGCGCGGAAGGTGCCGAGGCCGTGGGGCTTGAACACCCAGGCCACGAACGCCTCCAGCGCGATCGCGCCGGCCAGCGCCGCGATCAGCGTTCCGACGCCGGAACTGGTGCGACGGGCCAGCGCGCCCGCGACGACGGCCTCGGCGGCGAGCGTCCAGGCCAGGCCGCCGCTGCCGGGGGGACGGCTCGAGCCGAGCACCTCGGCCAGCAGCAGGAGCGCCGGCAGCAGCGTCAGCAGACCGCTGACGAGCAACACCGTGTGGTATGAGCGTGGCCCGTCGAACTCGAGCGGCGCCAGCCAGGCCATGGTGAGCAGCAGGGCCGCGACCAACAGAACGATCGCGAAGCGCGGCCCCAGCGACCACTGCGTCATCCGCAGCTCGATGATCACGGCCGACAGCGCCAGCGGCACCGCGCCCGCGGCGATCACATCGCCGCGGTGCGGGTGCGGCCGCAGGCGCTCGAGCGGCGGGCTCACCTCAGCCCTGGGTTCTCCACCGGCGTCTCGCCGGAGTAGTCGAAGAAGCCCATCCCGGACTTGCGTCCGTACCAGCCGGCGGCGATGACCTTGCGCAGCGTCGGCGGCCGCGCGAAGCGGCGCTCGCGGAACTCGTCGAACAGAGCGTCACAGACCGCGCCCAGCGTGTCCAGACCGATGAGGTCACACAACGCGAGCGGCCCCATCGGATGAGCGGCGCCCGCCTTCATCGCCTCGTCGATCTCCGCGATCGAGCCGACCCCCTCCTCATAGGCGCGGATCGCGTCGAGCATGTACGGGACCAGCAGCCGGTTGACGATGAAGCCGGCCTTGTCCTTGGTCGGCACCGTGAGCTTGCCCAGGCGCTGGCCGAACTCGATCCCCACCGCAAGGGTCTCCGGGGACGTGGTCACGCAGCGGACGACCTCGATCAGCTTCATCACCTGGGCCGGGTTGAAGAAGTGCAGTCCGACGAACCGCTCCGGCCGGCTAGTCGAGGCGGCCTGCTCGATCACCGCGAGCGACGACGTGTTGGTGGCGAAGTACGCCTCGGGCTTGGCGATCCGGTCGACCGCCGCCCACATCTCGAGCTTGCACCCCAAGTCCTCGGTGATCGCCTCCAGCACCAGGTCGCAGTCGGCCAGGTCCGCGTAGTCCACGCTGCCGTGGATGCGCGCGCGGACCGCGTCGGCCTCCTCCTGGGTCGACTTCTCCTTCTCCACCGCTCGGGCCAGCTGCTTCTCGATCTTGCCGATGCCCTTGGCCAGCGTCGCCTCGTCGACCTCGCGGACGACCACGTCGTAGCCCGCCTGAGCGGCCACCTGGGTGATGCCGTGGCCCATCAGTCCGCATCCGAGCACGCCGACCTGCTTGATCTCCGCCACTTGAATCTCCATTGTCGGTTTTGACGCGCGCAAGGCTACGCCACAGGCCCGCGAAGGGAGTGCGCGGGGGGGGGCGTCGCTCAGAGAACCTTGGAGAGGAACGTCTTGGTGCGCTCGTGCTGCGGGTTGCTGATCACGTCATCGGGCATGCCCGCCTCCACCACCACGCCGGCGTCCATGAACACGACCGAGTCGGCAACGCCGCGGGCGAAGCCCATCTCGTGGGTGACGACGATCATCGTCATTCCCTGCGAAGCGAGCTGACGCATGACGTCGAGGACATCGCCGACGAGCTCGGGATCAAGCGCCGAGGTCGGCTCGTCGAACAACATCAGCTTGGGGCGCATGGCCAGCGCGCGGGCGATCGCGACCCGCTGCTGCTGGCCACCCGAGAGCTGGGCCGGATAGGCGTCGGCCTTGTCAGAGAGCCCCACCTGCTCGAGCAACTCGCGGGCGCGCCGGCGTGCCTCCTCACGGCGGATCTTCAGCACTCGGACCGGAGCCTCGACGACGTTCTCCAGCGCCGTCATGTGCGGGAACAGGTTGAAGTGCTGGAAGACCATCCCGATCTGGGCCCGCTTGCCGCACACCTCGGAATCGCGCAGCTCGTGCAGCTTGCCGCCCGCCTCGCGGTAGCCGACCAGCTCGCCGTCGACCGACAGCCGGCCTGAGTTGATCTTCTCGAGGTGGTTGATGCAGCGCAGGAAGGTCGACTTGCCCGAGCCTGACGGCCCCAGCAGGCACATCACCTCACCCGCCTTGACCTCGAGCGAGATGCCCTTCAGCACCTCGAGGCGCCCGAAACGCTTGTGCACCGCCTCGGCTTTGACCATCGGCTCTGTCATCTCATTGACTGTGACGGAAGCTGAGCCATCGGGACACGGTGCCGACTTGTTGATTGCGGGAAAAACCGCGGCCGAACCGCCTTTCGACGAAGTGCTGGCCAACGTACAAGAAACTCGTCATCACGAGATACCAGAAGCTGGCCACGATCAGCAACGGAATGACCTGGTAGTTGACGTCGTAGATCAGCTGCGCCGAGTACAGCAGCTCGGCGTAAGCGATCACGCTGACCAGCGAGGTGTTCTTGAGCATCGAGATCGTCTCGTTGCCCGTCGGCGGCACGATGACGCGCATCGCCTGCGGAAGCACGACACGACGCATGGTCAGCAAGCGGCTCATGCCGAGCGACGCGGCTGCCTCGGACTGGCCCTCGTTGACGGAGATGATGCCCGCGCGGACAATCTCGGCCATGTACGCCGCCTCGTTGAGGCCCAGCGCAAGGATGCAGACAATGAACGGTTTCAGCACTGAGTTGGCGTTTGGGTGGATCAACGCCGGCCCGAACGGGATGCCGATGCTTAGCTTCGGATACAGGGCCGAGATGTTGTTCCAGAAGAAGATCTGGACCAGCAGCGGGGTTCCCCGGAACACAAAGATGTAGAGCCAGCTCGCGCCTGACACCAACGGGTTCGGCGACAGCCGCATCACCGCGAGCACGATGCCGCCAATGATCCCGATCACCATGGACACGATCGTCAGCTCGATCGTGAGCCTGACCCCGCGCAGGATCCGGGGGTCGAACAGGTATTGCCCGACGATGTGCCAATGAAAGTTGGGGTTTGTCGCGACCGAGTTGATGATCGCGACCGCGACGATCACGACGATCGCGGCCGCGACCCAGCGGCCGGGGTGACGGACCGGGACGGCCTTGATCTCCTCAGGCCGTCCCGCTCCCTCCTGACTCTCTGTGGCCTCGACGGAGGGCACTCGCGTCTACCTAGCTCGTTGCCCCGTTGATCTGCGGATTGGTGATCGCGCCCAACTCAACCCCCCACTTGGTGAGGATCGCCTTGTAGGTGCCGTTGGCCATCAACGCCTTGACGGCGGCGAGCACCGGCGTTGTCATCCCGTTGCCCTTCGGCAGCGCCAGCCCGTACGGCGCTGTTCCGTAGGTCTGGCCGACGAGCTTGAACATCCCGTTCGACTGCTTGACGGCGTAGTCGGCGACCGGCGAGTCCGCCATCACGACCTGCGCGCGACCGGATTGCAGCGCGAGGTTGGCCCCGTTCTGATCGGGGTACGTGAGCACCGTCACGCCGCTCTTCCCGGTCGCCTTGCACTTCACACCCTGCGCGGTGGCGTCGGTCTGCTGCGTGGTGCCCTGCTCGACGGCGACCGTCTTGCCGCACAGATCGGCCAGCGTGTTCACCGACACCCCGCCCTGCGCCTTGGTGTAGAAGGACGTGCCGGCGGAGAAGTAGGTCACGAAGTCGACCGTCTTCTCGCGCGCCTTGGTGTCGGTGAACGACGAGGCGCCCATGTCGTACTTGCCGGAGGCCAGGCCGGGAATGATGCTGCCGAAGGTCTGGTTGACGACCGCGACCTTCAGCCCCATCGCGGCGCCGAGCGCCTGGGCCAGGTCAGCGTCCATGCCCTGCACCGTCTTGCCGTCGGTGCCGACGAACTCGTTCGGCGCGTAGCTGGCGTCCGCGGCGACCGTGTAGGTCCCCTTCGACTTCACGGACGCCGGAACCAGCGCGGCCACGGAGGCGACCGTGCCGGTGGCGGGAGTGCCGGCGGTCGTGCTCGCGCCGGAGCTGGACGAGCTCGAGGAGCTCGAGGAGCTCGAACCGCAGCCGGCGACTGCGACGACGGCGGTGAGCGCACAAATGGCCGTGCCCAGCCGCCCCACGGTGAAACGCATCAATGACCTCCTGGTCGGAAAAATCGTTGGGGCACGTGCCCCGGTGCATCCACAATATGTGACCCACCGCCGGCTGGTACACGTCCGTAGGGACAACTAATCAGGGTCTAACCTGCCGCCGGGGCGGCCCAATGGACGGGCCCCGACTTCAGCAGGTGGCTCCCGAGAGGCCGGCCCAGCACCTCCTGCGCCGCGTGCGAAGCCTCGAGCAGCGCGTCGAGATCGATCCCGGTCTCGATCCCCATCTCGTGCAGCATCGAGACGAGATCCTCGGTCGCGATGTTGCCCGTAGCGCCGGCGGGGACGGGGCAGCCGCCGAGCTCGCCGAAGCTCGACTCAAAGCTCTCGACCCCCGCTTCGAGCGCTGCGAGCACGTTCGCCAGGCCCTGACCCCGGGTGTTGTGAAAGTGCGCGGTCAGCTCGACCGCGGGCAGCGCGTGACGCGCGGCGGCGAAGAACTCGCGGACCTGGAGCGGATTGGCCATGCCCGTCGTGTCGCCGAAGCCCACCTCCTCGGCGCCGGCGTCGACGAGCCGGCGCGCGATCGAGAACACGCGCTCGGGCGGGACGCGGCCCTCGTAGGGACAGCCGAACGAGACCGAGATCACGCCCTCGCAGCGCAGACCCTCAGCGCGCGCGCGGCCGAAGGTCCGCTCGAGGCCGGCCAGCGATTCCTCGATCGGGCGCCCGACGTTCTTGGTGTTGTGCGATTCCGACGCGGACAGGAAGCCGTTGATCTCCTGGAAGCGGGCGCGGTGGGCGAGGGCCCGCTCGAGCCCGCGCTCGTTGGGAATGAGGACGCTGACCGAGACTGTGTCGGGGAGCGCGGCCGTCTCGAGCACCGCGGATGCGTCGGCCAGCTGCGGGATCACGTCGGGGCGCACGAAGCTCGTCACCTCGAGCCGGCGCAGACCGGTGCGGCCGAGGCGCTCGATCAGGCGTACCTTGTCCTCGGTGGCGATCACCTCGGGCTCGTTCTGGAACCCGTCACGCGGACCCACCTCGCGGATGCGCACGCTGCTGGGAAGCTCGCTCACCGCGCCGATTCTATGACGCCCGCGCGTCAGCGCGGGCGCAGCGGCACGCGGCGGCTCAGCGGTAGATCAGCTGATCGCCGAGCAGCTGCGTGACCGTCACGAACGAGTACCCGCGCGCCTTCAGGGTCGCGATCTCCTCGGGGAGCGCCGCCAGGGTCTCCGAGCGATCGCCGCCACCGTCGTGCTGGATCACGATCGAGCCGGGGGAGACGGCGCCGACGACGCGCTGGTAGATCGCGCCGGTACCCGGGCGCGCCCAGTCGGTGGGGTCGACGTTCCACTCGATCGTGGTGAACCCCATCGACCGGGCCTCAGAGATCAGCGCGCCGCTGACCGCGCCGTAGGGGGCGCGGAACAGGCACGGCCGGAACCCGCCCGTGGCCGCGCTGATCGCGTTCGCGGTCGACGAGATCTGGCCGGCCGCGAACGGTCCCGCTCCGGATACGTCCGGGTGACTCCAGGTGTGGTCGCCGACCATGTCGCCGTCGGCGAGCATCCGCCGTTCGATCGCGCCACCCTGACCGTAGGTCGAGATCTGCTCTCCGATCTCGAAGAAGGTCGCGACCACGTGGGCACGCTCGAGCACGTTCAGGAACTGGGGTGTGTCGTACCACGGGCCGTCGTCGAAGGTCAGTGCGACGACCCGGCGATTGGTGGGACCGCTGTTGACGTACGGCGCGCCGCGGACCGTGCAGCCGACCAGCCGCGGCGTGTGCATCGCGGCCAGCGCCGGCGGGACGGGATAGCGGGAGCCACAGAGCAAGTTGTTGACCGTCTCGACAGTCGACCCGGCGCAGGCCTGGCCGCGAACCGCGGTGAGCACCTGCCAGCGCAGCGTGCGGTAGCCGACGGAGATCGCCGCGGGCAGGAAGGTCGCGGTCAGCTGACTGTTGTCGGCGCGCGTGACGGTCGCGGTGATCACCCGTCCGGCACCGAATCCGTTCCGGGTCGTGCGCCGATAGACGAGCTGCGGATGGCGCCGGCTGCCGGGGTGGCGCACGCACAGCTCGCCGACCACGGTCGCCGGCTTGACGCGCTCGATCAGCAGGCACAGCGAGCGCCCGTCGTTCTGCATCTCGTTGGGCGAGAACTGATCGATGGTGCGGACGCTCCACACCAGCTGGGTCGTGTTCTGCAGCAGCGACGCGGTCCGCACCCGGATCGGGGCGACCGGCGCGGTGGTCGGCGTGGTGCTGATCGTGGTCGTCGTGGTCGTCGTGGTGCTGGTCGGGGTCGCGCCAGGGGCGGCCGCTCCGCCCGAGGCGGCGTTGGCCGGCGCGGCGGAGCCGGCCAGGCCCGCGAACAGCAGGCAGGTGACGCTGAGGGCGATTGCGCGCGACATGACGGCGCCACCTTAGAGGTTTTTGAGACGACGCTCAGGGCGCTCACGTGCTCGGCCCCGCCGCCTCGATCAGGCGCCGCTCGTGGGTGCCGACGCCGATCGTGCGCCCATCCTCAGCCGTCACCTCGACGCTGAAACGGAACTTGCGCCCGTCGACGATCTCCTCGAGCCGGGCATGCGCGGCGCAGCGCGAGCCGGCCGGTGCGCCGGCGACGTGCTTGACGTTGACCTCGAATCCGACCGTCGCGCGGCCCTCGGGGAGGAGCGGATAGACGAGCATCGCGGCCGTCCGCTCCATCATTCCGATCATGCCCGGCGTCGAGAGGACCGAGAACCCGAGCGTGCCGCCGACGTCCGTGAGCAGTCGCCCCTCGACGACGAACTCCTCCGCGCCCTCGATTCCCGGCTCGAGCCCGCTCACCACATCGACAGGCCGCCGGAGACACCCAGCGTCTGCCCGGTGACGAACGACGCGTCGTCGGAGGCCAAGAAGGCGATCCCCGCGGCGACCTCGTCCGGCGTTCCGAGGCGCCGCATCACGGTGGCGTCGATCATGCCCTGCTTGAGCCTGGCGCCGAGCTCCCCCATCACCTCGGGCGCGGCGTTGAGCAGAGGCGTGTCGATCGGGCCGGGCGCGACCGCATTGCAGCGGACGCCGAAGCGTGCCGACTCCCGCGCGATCGCCTTCGTGAAGCCGATCACGCCCGCCTTGGCGGCGCTGTAGCTGCACGACAGCTGCGAGCCGGTGCGGCCGGCCTCGCTGGCGACGTTGACGATCGCCCCCCGCCCGCGCTCGTGCATGGCCGGCAGGTAGGCGCGCGTCACCGACAGCGTGCCCCGCAGGTTGACCGCGATCACGAAGTCCCACATCTCCTCGTTCGTGTCGACGAAGAACCCCGGGATGTCGGTGCCCGCGTTATTGACCAGGAGGTCGATCGGGCCGGTCTGCTCCGCCGCGGCGCGCACCGAGGCCGCGTCGGCCACGTCCATCGCCACGGCGGTGCCGTCGATCTCGGCGGCCACCTCGCGAGCCGCCGCCGCGTTGACGTCGGCGACCGCGACCCGGGCGCCCTCGGCCGCCAGCCGTCGCGATGTGGCGGCCCCGATCCCGGAGCCGCCACCGGTGATGAGAGCGGTGCGTCCCTCGAAGCGCATGGGGGCACTATATGGTTCCCGCCGTGTCGCAGCCTGTATGCATAGTCGGCGCGACCGGTGCGCTCGGGTTCGGACTCGCGCTGCGCCTCGGCCGCCAGGGAGTGCCGATCGTGATCGGATCGCGTGATGCGAGCCGCGCGGCCGAAGCGGCCGAGCGCGCCGGCAGCCTGATCCCGGACGGGTCCTTCTCCGGCCTGGAGAACGCCGAAGCGGTGCTCGGCGTCGAGATCGTCGTGCTGTCGGTCCCGTTCCGAAGCCAGTCCGAGACGCTCACCAATCTCAAGCGCGCTCTCGCCGATGGCCAGCTCGTGATCGACGCCACGGTCCCGCTGGCCGCGGCCGTCAGCGGCCGCGCGACTCGGACCCTCGGCGTGTGGCAGGGCTCAGCCGCCCAGCAGGCTCAGGAGATGGTGCCGGAGGGCGTCCGCGTCGTCTCGGCCCTGCACACGGTGAGCGCCGCGTTGCTCACCGACCTCGAGCATCAGCTCGACGAGGATGTCCTGCTGTGCGGGGACCGCCGCGAGGACAAGGCCCGCGTGGCGGCACTGCTCGAGCTGATCCCGGGCCTGCGCGCAGTGGACGCGGGACGGCTCGAGATGGCGCGGATCGTCGAGCAGCTGACGGCGCTGTTGATCTCGATCAACGTGCGCTACAAGGCCCGAGCCGGGATGAAGATCACCGGCCTGGCCGACGAGAACTGGTGAGCGCCCCCGTCGTCGTGCTCGCCGGCGGCACCGGCGGCGCGAAGCTCGCCCGCGGCATGCTCGACGTGGTCGGCGAGGATCTGGTCGTCGTAGCGAACACCGGCGACGACGTCGAGATCTACGGCGCCTATGTGTCGCCGGACCCCGACCTGGTGACGTTCTGGCTGGCCGACCGCATCGACGCCCGAGGCTGGGGACTCGAGGGCGACACCTTCATGGTCATGGACGGCCTGCGTGATCTGGGCGCCGAGGTCTGGTTCAACCTGGGCGATCGCGACCTTGCCGTCGGACTCGAGCGGGCCCGGGCGCTCAATGCCGGCGTCCGCCTGACCGACGCCCAGGCGACGATCAGTCAGGCGTTCGGCCTCCGCGCACGGGTGCTGCCGATGAGCGATCAGCCGGTGCGCACGCGGATCCTGGCCCACGGACGCACCTGGCCGTTTCAGGAGTTCATGATCAAGGCCCGCGGAGCGGGCCCAATCGATGACTACGACTTCCGCGGCGCCCGGGTCGCCGGCCCGACGCCGGAGGTGCTCGCGGCGGTCGCGACCGCCCGCACGATCGTGATCGGCCCGTCGAACCCCATCATCTCGATCGGCCCGATCCTGGCGCTGCCGGGCCTGCGCGAGGCGCTCCTCGAGAGCCAGGCGCCGGTCGTGGCCGTCAGCCCGCTGGTGCACGGCGCGGTGCTCAAGGGACCGACGGCGGCATTCATGCAGGCCGCGGGCCTGAGCGTCGACACCGACGGCGTGGTGGCCGCCTACGCGGGCCTGATCGACGGGCTTGTGGCCGATGAGCGCGCCGAGTCCGTGCCCGTGTTCGAGACCCAGGTGCTGATGGACGACACGGGCGCACGCCGCCGCCTGGCCGAGCAGACGCTCGAGTTCGCGCTCGGCCTCCGGCGCCGAGCCGAGCCCACCGAGTAGCGTTTGGACACCATGCGAACGCTGGCCATCCTTCCGATCAAGAGCTTTGCCGACGCCAAGCATCGGCTCGCGAGCGAGCTCACACCCGGACCACGCCGAGCGCTCGCCGAGGCCATGTTCTCCGACGTGCTCACCGCGCTGCGTCGCGCTCGCGGCGTCGACGACGTCCTCGTGGTGACGATGGATCACGGCGCCCAGCAGATCGCCGGCGGCCACGGGGCGATGGTGCTCGACGACACCGAGGAGGGGCACAACGAGGCCGCGGTGCGGGGCATCGAGCATGCGATCGAAGCCGAGTACGACCGCGTGCTGCTCGTCCCCGGCGACTGCCCGGCGCTCGACCCGATGCAGCTCGACGCGCTCATCGGTGAGCCGTTCGAGGCACCGTCGGTGACGATCATGCCCGACCGGCACGGCACCGGCACCAACGCGCTGCTGCTGACGCCGCCGGGGGCGATCGTCCCCTCCTTCGGTCCCGGCAGCCGCGAACGTCACGTCTCGGTCGCGCACGCGGCCGGCGCGTCGGTGCAGGTCCATGACGTGCCCTCGCTGGCGCTCGACGTCGACACGCCCGAGGACCTCGAGGCGCTCCGCGTGAGCCTGGCCGCGAGCCACGGTGGCGCGGCTCATACCCGGGGGATGCTCAGCCAGCTGATGCGCAGCCGGGCGTAGCTCGCCGGGGTTCGTGGATGCTGAGCGTCACCGCGCTCGAGGGGCTGCCCGAGATCGCCGCCGGTGACGACCTCGCGCAGCTGATCGTCCCCGCCGCCGCCACGATCGGCGGCCTGCGGGAGGGCGACGTGCTGGTCGTCGCCCACAAGGTCGTCTCCAAGTCAGAAGGGCGGGTGCGGTCGCTGGCCGGCGTCGAGCCGAGCGCTCGGGCCCGCGCGCTCGCCGCCGAGCACGGCAAGGACCCGCGGCACGTGCAGGTGGTGCTCGACGAGACGCGCGAGCTGATCCGCGCCTCGCACGGAGTGCTGATCTGCGTCACCCATCACGGCTTCGTGTGCGCCAACGCCGGTGTCGACGCGTCCAACGCCGCGGAGCCCGACACCGTCATCCTGCTGCCCCGCGATCCCGACCGCTCGGCGCGTCTGCTCCGGGAGCGGCTGACCGAGATCACCCGCGTCTCACCTGCCGTCGTGATCACGGACTCATTCGGGCGCGCCTGGCGTCACGGTCAGACCGATATCGCGATCGGGTGCGCGGGGCTGGCGGCGCTCGAGGATTGGCGCGGCCGCGCGGACGCCTCGGGGCGCGAGCTGCGCGCCACCTGGATCGCCGTCGCCGACGAGCTCGCCGGCGCGGCCGATCTCGCGCGGACCAAGGACGGCCGCCGGCCGGTGGTCTTGGTCCGCGGCGCCGCGCGGCACGTCAGCGCCGATCACGGACCCGGAGCCGCGCCGCTGATCCGCCCCGAGAGCGAGGACCTGTTCAGGTAGCGGCGGGGGCGTCGCCGGGAAGCTCGAGTGGAGCGCCGATGGCGTGGAAGCCGCCGTCGACGTGCAGGATCTCGCCGCTGATCGCCTGGGCGTAATCGGACAGCAGGAAGCAGATCGTCCGCGCGACCGGCAGCGGGTCCTCGACGTCCCAGCCGAGCGGCGCCTGCGCGCGCCACAGCTCCGCCAGGCGCTCGAAGCCGGGGATCCCACGCGCGGCGACGGTTCCCAACGGCCCGGCGGCGACGAGGTTCACGCGGATGCCCTGCGGCCCGAGGTCGCGCGCCAGGTAGCGGGAGACCGACTCGAGTGCGGCCTTGGCGACGCCCATCCAGTCGTAGATCGGCCAGGCCACCGTGGCATCGAAGTCGAGCCCGACGATGCTCGAGCCGCGGCTCATCAGCGGCGCCAGCGCGCCGGCCAGGGACTTGAGCGAGAAGGCGCTGGTCTGGAAGGCCTGCGCAGCCGACTCTGCCGGGGTGGTCATGAAGCGACCGCCGAGCGCGTCCTCGGCCGCGAACGCGATCGCGTGCAGCGCCCCGTCGACCCGGCCCCACGTCCGCTCGAGCGTCTGCGTCAGCGCGGCGAGGTCCTCCGGGCTGTTGACGTCGAGCTCGAGCACCTCCGGCACGGGGTCGAGCTTCTGCGCGGCGCGCTCGGTCATGCGCCGTACGCGGCCGAAGCTCGTGAGCGCGATCTCGGCGCCCTCCTTCTGGGCCTGCTCGGCGGCGTGGAAGGCGATCGAGTCCTTGGTGATGACGCCGGTGATGAGCAGGCGCTTGCCGGCCAGGATCATGCCCGGCCACCGACCCCGCGCTCGGCCGGGCCGGCCAGCGTGCGCAGCGCCCAGGCCAGGCGCTCCCGGGTCCGGGCGGGCTCGATGATCTCATCGACGAAGCCCGATGCCGCCGCGGCCTCGGCGCGCAGGTGCTCCTCGGTGTAGCTGGCGGCCAGCCGCGAGAGCTCGGCCTCGGCGTCGTCCGCGACGCGCAGCTCGCGCCGGTGGACCAGCCCGACCGCCGCGCGGGCGCTCATGATCCCGAGCTCGGCATCGGGCCAGGCCAGGACCAGATCGGCGCCGAGATCGCGCGAGTTCATCGTGATGTACGCGCCGCCATAGGACTTGCGCAGGACGACCGTCAGCTTCGGCACCCGGGCTGATGCGAAGGCCCGGACCAGCGAGGCGCCGCGGCGGATCACGCCGGCGCGCTCCTGACGGCTGCCGGGCATGAACCCCGGCGTGTCGACGACCGCGATCAGCGGCAGCCCGAAGGCGTTGCACAGCCCGACGAAGGACGCCGCCTTCTCGGAGCCGTCGGCGTCAAGGACGCCGCCGAGATGGTGGGGTTGATTGGCGACGATGCCGACCGGGCGCCCGTCGACCCGCGCGAAGGCGGTCACGACGTTCCGCGCCCAGCGCGGGTAGAGCTCGAGCAGCGAGTCGGCGTCGACGATCCCGGCCAGCGCGTCGCGGACGTCGTAGGCGCGCCGCGGCTCCGCCGGGACGACGGCGCCGGGATCGGCCAACTCGGGCTCGAGCGGCTCAGCGCGAGGCGGGGCCTCGCCGGCCGACGAGGGCAGGTAGGCGAGCAGGCCACGAACGCGCTGTGCCGCCGCCGCCTCATCGGGCTCGACGAGATGACAGACGCCGTTGCGATCATGCACGTGCGGACCGCCGAGCGCGGCCGCGTCGATCTCCTCGCCGAGTGCCTCGCGCACGACGCCGGGGCCGGTGAGGAACATGGACGCGTCCTCGGTCATCACGGTCAAGTCGGTCAGCGCCGGCGAGTAGGCGCCGCCGCCCGCCGAGGCGCCTGACACGATCGAGATCTGGGGTACCACCCCGGTGAGGCCGACCGTGTGGCGGAAGATCCGTCCGTAGCCAGCCAGGGCCGCCGTCCCCTCCTGCATCCGCGCCCCGCCGGACTCGACGAAGGCCACCACGGGGATGCGGGCGCGCCCGGCCGTCTCGAGCACCCGCACGATCGTGTCGGCGTGGCGCTCGCCGAGTGAGCCGCCGAAATACGTGCCGTCCTGCGCGTAGCAGGCGATCGGACGCCCGTGCACCAGGCCGGTGGCGCCGACGACACCGTCGCCGCGCGCCGCGCGCGCGGCGAGGTGACGCGAGGTGACACCGGAGCGCAGCACCTGCACGCTCCCGGCATCGCACAGCGCCTCGAGCCGCTCCCGCGGGCGCAGCCGCGCCGCGCGCTCATGCAGGACGGTCGTGCTCATGCTCTGCTCACACGCCGCTCAGGACGAGCGAGACATTGTGGCCGCCGAACGCGAACGAGTTCGAGACCGCGACGGGGGGACGGCCGTTGCTCATGGTGAGCGGCCGCGCTTCCCCGGGCACGTAATCGAGGTCGAGCTCGGGGTCGGGGACCTCGTAGTTCAACGTCGGCGGGATGATCCGCTCGGCCAGGATCTGGACCGTGGCCACCGCCTCGACCGCGCCGGCAGCGCCGAGCAGGTGCCCGATCGCCGATTTCGTCGACGAGACAGGGATATCACCCGCACGCTCTCCGAGCGCCAGCTTCAGCGCCGCGGTCTCGGCCGCGTCGTTCAGCTGCGTAGAGGTGCCGTGGGCGTTGACGTAGTCGACACCCTCGGGCGTCACCCCGGCGTCGGCGAGGGCCAGCGAGATGGCCTTCGAGGCCGGCCGTCCACTCGGCTCGGGCGCCGTCAGGTGGTAGGCGTCGGAGGTCGACCCGTAGCCGATGACCTCGGCCAGCACGGTCGCGCCGCGTGCCGCGGCGGCCTCGGCCTCCTCGAGCACGATCACTCCGGCGCCCTCGCCCATCACGAAGCCGTCGCGACGGGCGTCGAACGGCCGCGAGATCCCGGTCGGCGACAGGGCCTGCATCGAGTGAAAGCAGGCGAACCCGAACTCGGTCAGCGTCGCCTCGGCGCCGCCGGCGAGCACGGCGTCGGCGTCGCCGTACTGGATCATCCGCAGCGCGGACCCGATCGCATGGGCGCCGCCCGAGCAGGCCGAGACGACACCGAACGTCTGACCCTGGAGGCCGTGCTTCATCGCCACCGCCGCGGCGCCGGCGTTGGGCATGTACTGCGGGACACCCAGCGGCGAGACCATCTTCGCGCCCTTGTCGCGCATCACGTCGTGCTGGATCTCGACGGTCTCGATGCCGCCGATCCCGGTCGCGATCACGCAGCCGATCCGGAGCGGGTCGTAGGGCAGCTCATCGCCCCAGCCCGCCTGCTCGATCGCCTCCGCCGAAGCCACGAGGGCGAACTGGGAGAAGCGGTCCAGCCGCCGCGCCTGCTTGACCGACAGGTGCTCCTTGGGATCGAAGTCGCGACATGCGCCGGCACCGTCGGCGATTCCGGACTCGCCGGCCGCCCAGCGCTCGTGCAGCGTCCGCGCGCCGACGCCGAGAGGGGTCACCGCCCCGCACCCCGTGATCACAGCTCTTCGCTTCATAGGCGAGACCCCCTACGCCCGGCTGACGATCAGGTCGACCGCGTCGCCGACAGTCTTGAGCTCCTTCATGTCCTCGCCCTTGAGGACGACGCCGTACTCGTCCTCCACGATCTGGGCGAGCTCCACGAGATCGAGCGAGTCGATGTCGAGCTCCTCGAACGTCGCGTCGCGCGTGATCTGGCTGGGGTCGGGCCCGAAGCTGGCCAGCGCCTCGGCGACGCGGGTCTCGACCTGCTCATTGGTGACGGTTGCCATCTGTTCTCCTATCGCTGGGTTTCTGTTCCTAGGCGGCCAGGCCACCGTCAACGGTAAGCACGGCGCCGGTCACGTAGGCCGCCTGGTCCGACACGAGGAAGCGTACGCACGCTGCCACCTCCTCCGGAGTGCCGGCGCGACGGGCGGGAACGGCGGCCAGCAGATCCTTGGAGACCTCGGCGGTCATGTCCGTGTCGATCCACCCGGGCGCGAGCGCATTGACGGTGATTCCCCGTCGCGCCACCTCGACCGCGACGGTCTTGGTGAAGCTGATCAGCCCGGCCTTCGCGGCGGCGTAGTTGGACTGGCCCGGGTTGGCCCGCAGGGCGACCACCGAGGCGATGTTGACGACCCGGCCCGAGCGGGCCCTCATCATCGACTTCAGCGCGCGGCGCGTGAGCCGGAACGCGGCGGTGAGGTTCGTGTCGATGACCGTCGCCCACTCCTCGTCGCTGAGCGAGGGCGAGAGGTTGTCGGCCGCCACGCCGGCGTTGTTGACGAGCACGAGCACCGGCACCCCGTAGGTCGACTCGAGGCGCTCGAACAGCTGATCGGGAACCGCCGGATCGACGACGTCGCCGGGCAGCACGGTCGCGCGGCCGCCCTCGCTCTCGATCGCGGCGACGACCGCCTCCGCGCCTGCGCGGTCGGAGCGGTAGTTGACGCCGACCGGCCAGCCGTCGGCGGCCAGGCCGCGGGCGATCGCGGCGCCGATCCCCCGGGAGGCCCCGGTCACGAGCGCGGCGCCCGGCTTGGCGCTCGCCTCAGCCACGCTGTCCCCCACCCCACTCGATCACGCCGCCGCCCCAGGTGAACCCGGCGCCGAACGCGCTCAGCAGCACGCGCGCGCCGGGCCGCAGGCGGCCGTCGCGCTCGGCTTCCGCCAGCGCCACGGGGAGCGTGGCCGCGGACGTGTTGCCAGTCGTCTCGATGCAGTCCACGACCCGCTCGGCCGGCAGCCCGAGTCGCTCGCCGAGTGCCTTCGTGATGCGCGCGTTGGCCTGGTGATAGACGAACAGGTCGATGTCCTCCAGGCGCAGCCCGGACCGCGCGACCGCCTCGATCGTCACCTCGCTCATGCGCTTGACCGCGTGGCGGAACACCTCGGGTCCGTCCATGCTGATCAGGCGCTCCTCGTGCGACGCCGTGATCGTGGCGCCGTGCGATCCGTCCGAGCCGAGCACGATCGGCCCGATCACGCCGGGGCCGGCACCCGATCCGTTCGCGCCGGCGTCCGCGGGTCCGAGCACGACCGCGCCCGCCGCGTCGGCGAACAGCGGCGCCGAGCCCTTGTCGTCGTAGTTGGTGATCCTGGTGATGAAGTCGGCGCCGACGAGCAGAATCCGCGTCGCGCGCCCGGTCTCGATCTGCGCGGCCCCGAGCGCCAGGCCCGACAGGAATGCCGTGCAAGCCGCGCCGACGTCGAAGGCTCCCGCGCCCGTGGCGCCGAGCGCGTGTGCGACGAGCGGCGCGGTGTTGGGCGTGAGCTCGTCCTGACTCATGGTCGCCACGATCACCAGGTCGAGCTCCTCGGCGCTCACACCGGCACTTTCGAGCGCCAGCGCTCCGACCCGGGTCGCGTAGTCCGAGAGCCGCTCGTCGGGCGCCGCCCGCCGGCGCTCCCGGATGCCCGTGCGCGACAGGATCCAGTCCTCGGTGATGCCGAGCCGTGAGGCGATCTCCGCCGAGGTGAGGATGCCGGGGGGCAGTTCGACCGCGACCGAGAGGATCGCCGCTGCGCGCAGCTGTGTCGTGCCTCGGCCCAGCCGCGTGTCGCGGGTCGGGCGTCGACGGAGGATGCGCTCCCGGATCGGCGTCTCAAGCACTGACGAGCTCCACGTCGCGGAGCGTGCGCTTGGCCAGACCGGTGAGGACCTTGCCCGGCCCGACCTCGATGAACCGCGCCGCCCCGAGCTCGTGCAGCGCGAGCATCGTCTCGCGCCAGCGGACCGGGCTCGTCAGCGCCTGCGCGAGCCGGGCCCGGACATCGTCGAAGGGCTCGGCGGTCACGGCCGAGAGGACCGTGACCCGCGGCGGCTGCACCTCGACACGCTCGAGCGCGGCCGTGAACTCGGGCACCGCCGACGCCATCATCGGCGAGTGGAAGGCGCCCGTGACGGGCAGCTCCATCGCCCGCAGGCCGAGTTCCTTGGCCGCCGCGACCGCCGCCGGCAGCGTCGTCCGCGCGCCCGAGAGGACGATCTGCTGCGGCGAGTTGTCGTTGGCGACCACAAGGCCGTGGGCCTCGGCCAGCGCCTGCGCGTGATCGGCCGCGCCCGGACCCATCACGGCGACCATGCCCCCGTCGCCCGCCTGCTCGCCGGCCTGCTGCATCAGGGCTCCGCGCAGCGCCACGAGCGACAGCCCGTCGCGCTCGCCGATGCTGCCCGCCGCCACCAGCGCCGCCAGCTCGCCGAGCGAATGACCGGCCATGAAGTCGCCGTCGGGGCGACCCAACCGCGCCCAGCCGGCCAGACTGGCGCAGAAGATCGCGGGCTGGGCGAAGCGGGTGCCCTCCTCGGCGCGCGGGAACGGGTCCTCGCCGACGACGTCGAGCGCCATCACCAGCAGGTCCGCGCGGACCTCGGCCACGAGGTCGCGCATCTCGGCCGTCTGACTGCCCTGGCCGGGGAACACCATTGCTGTGCGAGTCATCTGCGGCAACGTACGCGCCGAGGCGCGTACGGATACACCGAGATGGCGAACGACCCCCCGTTCGGGGGGCCGCACCCCGATCCATCGGGCGATGGCCCAAGCAGCCAAAAACCGGCTCATCACGGCTGCGCCGGGCGTCCCAGGAACATGGGACCGCGCCGCGACTCGGGCGGCTTCTATGTACGTGTTGATACGTGAAACACAGACCTATACTGCGGCCCTGACCGAGCTCTCCTCATCGTTCCCGCTCCCGCCGCTCGAGCGCTTGCCGAGCGGCCGTCACCGCCTGACGCGCGAGGCCGTCGTCGAGTCGCAGCGCGGCAGGCTCGTCTACGCGATCGCGCAGGTCGTCGCCGAAAAGGGATATGCCGCCGCAACCGTCGCCGACGTCGTCGACCGCGCGAGCGTCTCCCGGTCGACCTTCTACGACCAGTTCCCCGACAAGGAGACGTGCTTCCTCGCCGCATTCAACGAGGGCGCCGAGTTCGTCCTCAACCGGATGCACTCGGCGGCGAACTCGCTCGGGCCCAAGCGCGACTGGCGTTCCCACATCCGCTCCGACGTCGAGACCTACCTCGCCGTGCTGGCGAGCGAGCCGGCGTTCGCGTTCGCGCTCCACGTCGAGGTCCTGGCCGCCGGCCCGGCGGCCCTGGCTCGCCGGGCGGAGATCCAGGCGCTGTTCACCGCACGCACCCGTCGCATCCACGAACAGGCCCGAGAGCTCGACCCCTCGCTGCGGGAGTTGCCGCCTGAGCTGTTCGCGATCCACACTGGCGGCATGGACGAGCTGATCCGCGAGTGCCTGCGCACCCGCGGCCCGAACGGCCTCGCGGACCTGTGCGAGCCGGTCGTGCAGGCGACGCTGGCGATGCTCGCGGCGCAGGACTGACGATCGGCATCAGCGAGCCTCGGCGCGATCACCATGTACATGGCTGGCGCGGCTCCCTGCGACGGTCGGACCATTGGCCTGAGGTACGGACGCGAGGGGCGCGACGAGGCTGGGGTGGCGCCGGTTTGCCGGCGAGGAGTGCCCGCCGAATCACCACGAGTGGCAACGTTATGCCGGTAGGCGAGCACCTACCGCGCCCAGGCCGGATCGCCACCCTATCCCAACAGCCCGATCCGCTGCGCCCGCTGGACCGCCTCGGCGCGATTGCGCGCCTGGAGCTTGCGGTACAGCGCGCTGGTGTGCTCCTTGACGGTGTGGGGAGAGAGATAGAGCCGCTCGGCGATCTCGCGATTGGTCGATCCGGCGGCGATGAGATCGAGCACCTCACGTTCGCGCTCGGTCAGCATCGGGGCGGGCTGATCGGACTTCGGCGGGAACATCGTCATCCCGAGGCCGACCATGCGCACCGCCATCGCGACGTCGCGCGCCTCCCAGTCCTTGGAGACGAATCCTGACGCGCCGGCGGCCCGAGCCGCGTGCGGGGACATCCGCCCCGCGCCGGAGATCAGGAGAACCCGCGTCGACGGCGACTCACGGCGAATCGATTCGCACACGTCAGCCCCCGACTCGCCGGCCAGGAACAGGTCGACGAGCGCGACGTGGGGACGGAACGTGCGCGTGAGCTCGAGCGCCTCGGGGCCCGTGCGCGCGGCCAGGCACCGCTCGACCCACGGCTGCTCGCCGAGCAGCACCCGGAAGCCCCAGTGCACGACGTCGTGATCGTCGACCACGAGGACGCGCAGCCGGCGCTCGGCGAGCCGTCCTGTCGGCGCGGCCGGGCTCACGCCGGCTCGCTTCGCAGCGGCACCACGAGCCGGACCCGCCAGCCGTCATCCGGGGTGGGGCCGAACTCGAGCACGCCGCCGTGCTGAAGCGCCTCGAACGTGGCCAGCCGCAGGCCCATGCCTGCCCCGCGCACGCCGGAGCGCGCGCCGTCGTTGCGGACCTCGAGCATGAACGTCTCGTCGTCGCGCCCGACCACGACGAGGATCTCGGACGGCGCCGCGTGCTTGGCGATGTTGCGCAGCGCTTCCGAGAGCACGGACTGCGCCAGCGGCTCCACATCCACCGGCACGATGACGCCCGGTTGCCACTCGATTTGCAGCGGCAGGACGGTGGACGTGCCGATCCGCTCGAGCTCGGCCTCGAGCGTCGTGCCGGTCTCCGGCGGCAGCGGCGCCAGCGGCCGCTCGAGCGCGCGGCGCAGGTCGGAGACCGCCTCCTGCAGCTCGACGCGGCAGCGCTCGCGCTCGGGCAGCTCGAGCGGTTGCTCGGCGCTCAGCGCCAGCGACACGCCGAACAGCCGCTGCAGGACCCGTTCGTGGATTTCGCGGGCGAGGTCGAGCCGCTCACCGAGGTGGCGCGCGCGCTCCTGCTGGCGCGTGGCGTTGCGCGCGGTGGCCACGAGCGCCGCCGTCTTGCCGAGGGTCCACAGCAGGTGGCGCTCGCCGTCGGAGAGCTCGAAGCGGCCGCCGCCGCGGTCGGCGCAGATGACCCCGTACGCCCGTCCGGCCGCGCTCAACGGCGTGCACACGAGCGTGGTGATGCCGAGCATCTGCGCGTACTCGGCCGGGACCTCATGCTCGATCCGCTCCGAGGCGACGATCACCTCGTCCTCGAGCAGCGCGCGCTGGGCGATCGGGGTGTTGACGAGGGTCGGTCGCAGCCGGGAGAGCTGTTCGAACGAGGTTCCGTGCGAGCCGACGGCGCGCACCCGGCGCCGGCCGGCGTCGGCCAGGAAGATCGCCGCCCGGCGCATCGTCGTCAGCCGGCAGATCGCCTCGCAGATCCGGTCGTAGAACTCGTTCGAGGACGTGTCGGTGTCGATCCTCGCCAGCAGCTCGACGAACACTTCCAGCGGCTCGACGCCCGCGAACAGCGCGGACGGCCGCGTGGCGCCTACAGCAGCGCCGGGGCGCGAGGGATCAGGTCGAGCGGCCATGGCTCCTGGAGCGCGAGCCGCAAGGCCTGACCGTGCGTGAGGTAGACGACCCGGGTGTTGCCGCACGAGCGGCACTCACAGCGGACGCTCGGATCGTCGGCCGTGTCGAGCAGGCTCCACTCGACATCGCTCGACAAGCAGGAGGGACACGCCAGTGAGACGAGCACCAGGCAGGGCTCGTCCTCGTCGCGGAAGCTGGCGATCTCGACGGACATGGCGCCAGCATGGACCATCGCGCACCCAAGCGAAACCGACTACCCCCAGGTGGGGGGTCGCCGGGATCGGCGGGCGCCGAGCCCCGGTTACGCCGCCAGCGGCAGTGCGTACCGGCGTCGGATCTCATAGAGCGTCGTTCGCTCGGCCGCGGGCCGTCCGGCGGCGTGGGCCGCGGCGATCAGCTGCGGCGGCGTGAGCATGACGCCGTGGTAGCTGCCCGCCATGCGTGAGATCGACTCCTCCATCAGCGTGCCGCCGAGGTCGTTGACACCCCAGTGCAGCGATTCGGTGGCGGCGTCGAGGCCCATCTTCACCCAGCTCGCCTGCAGGTTGCGGATCGTGCGGCCGAGCGCCAGACGGAACACGGCCGTGTGCTTGAGGTTCTCCTCGCGCGAGATCTCCTCGACGCCGTGCGTGCGGCCGAGCAGCGTGTGGTACGGGATGAACGACAGCGGCACGAACTCGGTGAAGCCGCCGGTGCGCTCCTGCAGGTCACGCACGATGCGCATGTGCTCGGCCAGTTCCCACGGCTCCTCGATGTGGCCGAACATGACGGTCACGGTCGATCGGATCCCCTCCGCGTGGGAGGCCTCGATGATCTCGACCCAGCGCGCCACCGGGAGCTTGTTGGGCGAGATGCGCTCGCGGACGCCGTCGTGGAGGACCTCGGCGGCGGTTCCGGGCGTCGAGCCCAAGCCGGCGGCGCGCAGACGCTCGAACACGGCCCGAGGGGCCAGGCCGCTGACGTCGCACATGTGCGAGATCTCCATCGGCGAGTACGCGTGGAGGTGGATCTGCGGCGCGACCTCGTGCGCGAGGAGCAGCCACTTCTCGTAGTCCTCGAGCCCCCAGTCGGGGTGGATCCCCGACTGCATGCACAGCTCGCTCGCCCCCGCGTCGACCGCCTCCTGCACCCGGCCGATGAAGTCCTCCTCGGAGTGCTCGTAGGCGTCCGGCGACCGGCGGCCCTGGCCGAAGCCGCAGAACGCGCACCCGACGATGCACACGTTGGAAATGTTGATGTTGCGGTTGACGACGAACGTGACCGTCTCCCCGGCCAGCTGCCGGCGCAGCTCATCGGCAGCGGCGCGGATGTCCCCGATCACCTCGGGGCGTCGCTCGGCGAACAGCGCCGTCAGCTGCTCGGCGCTGAGGCTGTGCCCGTCGCGCGCCAGCTCGACCGCCCGCGGCGCGACGTCGTCGGCCACGCTGAGCTCCGCCCGCCGGCCCGAACCGCGACGAGGGATGAAGGACCAGTACGAGCTCTTGATCACATCGAGCACGCCCTGAGCGACCCAGTCGGCGTCGATGTACTCGGGGTAGACGCACAGCCGCTCGGTCAGCGCGAAGCCGTCGGCCCGCAGCTGTTTGCGGACCTGGTTGGGCGAGGGGAACGGATGCTCGGGCGAGATGTGGTCCCCGTTGGCGCTCAGCCCGCCGAGGTCGGTCGCGCCCGCGCGGACGAGCTCCGGCCACCAATCGGCCAGGTTCGGCGGCACCTGGATCCCGACGTCGGGCATCAGGCGACGCGTGTGCGCGATCAGTCGCTTCATGTCCTCGATCGTCACCTCGCAGGCCCAAGCGGGGGCATCGAGCTGGGGACCGTCGGTGACACCCGAGCGCCAGTACTCCCGCGCCGCGACATCCGCGATCTCCGCGGGTTCGCGGCCGTAGTAGCTCTGGTGGGGGACGAAGTTCTGGAGGATCACCTCCTGCACGTGGCCGAACTCGCGGTGCAGCTCGGCGATCGCCTCGAGCGAGCCGACGCGCTCGTCCTCGTTCTCGCCGATGCCGACCAGGATCCCGCTCGTGAACGGGATCCGCAGCTCGCCGGCGGCCCGGATACAGGCCAGCCTCTGCGCCGGGTGCTTGGTCGGCGAGCCGGCGTGCACGGTGTCCATCAGCCGCTCGGAGATCGACTCGAGCATCAGCCCCTGCGATGCGGTCACCTCACGCAGCCGGGCCAGGTCCTCGGACTCGAGCACGCCCAGATTGGTGTGCGGCAGCAACCCGCGCTCGAGCGCGCGCTCGCACGTCCAGGCCACGTAGGCGGTGAAATCCTCGTGCCCGTAGGCGCGCAGGCGCTCGGCCACCTGCGGGTTGACCTCGGGGCGCTCGCCGGTGAGCACGAGCAGCTCCTTGACGTTCCGCCGCGCGGCATGGTCGAGCAGCCGCTCGACCTCCTCGGGCGCGTACAGGTGCGCCTGGTGGGTCGCGAACGAGCAGTACTTGCAGTAGCACCGGCACGTCCGAGAGAGCGACAGCGTGAAGTTGCGGCTGAACGTGACGCGTCGGCGCATCCGTGGCTGATTCTACGGAGCCGGTGCGTCGAAGCGGGTACGGCGTCCATATCCTGCCTCCTCGGATGCGATGCCAGCCGCTTCTCCCCCTGGCCGCGGTGCTCCTCGTCGCGGCGCTCGCCGGCTGTGGGTCGGGCGCGAGCCCGCACCCGCACCGGGGCGCGACGCTGGTGCTCGACTTCACGCCGAACGCGGTGCACGCCGGCATCTACTCGGCCCTGGCGCGGGGATATGACCGTGACGAGGGCGTCGCGCTGCGCGTCGTCGCGCCGTCGGCCTCGACCGACTCGGTCAAGCTGCTCGAGAGCGGCCGGGCCAACTTCGCGATCCTCGACATCCACGACCTCGCGATCGCCCGCGAGCGGGGTGAGGACATCGTCGGGATCATGGCGATCGTCGAGCGCCCGCTGGCGTCGGTGATCGCCGTTCCCGGCATCCGCTCGCCGCGGGAGCTGCCCGGCCATACGGCGGGGGTGACCGGAGTGCCCAGCGACAGCGCGGTCCTGCGTTCGATCGTGAGCGGGTCCGGCGGCGACGCTGCCGCGGTCAAGCAGGTGACGATCGGGTTCGACGCCGTCCCGGCCCTGCTCTCCGGCCGCGTGGGCGCCGCCACCGCGTTCTGGAACGACGAGGGCGTCACGCTGCAGCGCCGCCGCCCCGGGTTCCACGTGTTCCGCGTCGATGAGTACGGCGCCCCCGCCTACCCCGAGCTCGTGCTGGCGGCGACGCGCGCGAGCCTGAGCTCGGACCCGAACCTGGCCCACGCGATCGTCCGCGCGCTGGTGCGCGGCTACGGCGTGGCGCTGCATGACCCGAAGGGCAGCGCGGCCGACCTGGAGCGCCGGGTGACCGGGTTGGACCCGGTGCTCGTGGCGGCAGAGCTCGGAGCGGTGAGGCCGGCCTTCGTGGCTCCCGACGGGCACGTCGGCGAGCTGGTGCTCCGCACGCTGCGTGCCTGGGCGTCCTGGGAGGCCCGGTTCGGCATCGTGGCGCGGCCGCCCGACGTACTGCGGACGTTCGATCCGCGCTTCGTCGCCGCGACGGCGTCGCGGGTCGGGAGCTAGTTCGACTTGGGGGAGGTCGGGAGGGGGCCCGGCCCCCTCCCCCTAGTGGTCCCCGCCGGAACCGTGAATACCACTGGCGCGGCGCTGAGTCCCGCGGGACTCAGCCGGTCGCGGACGCGAGCCGGGTGACGAGGTCCGCCCCCTCGCGCGCCATCCGCGAGCGCGGCACGACGAGGTCGAAGCCCGCTTCCTGGGCGAGCGCGCGCACGTCGGCCTCGACGTGGGAGTAGAACGCGAGCGTGCGGACCCGGTCGGCCCCGGCCGCCTGCGCGAGCGCGATCCGCTCCGGCACGTCGGCGGTCAGATCGACGACCAGCACCTCGGCGGCCGCGACGGCCGAGGCCTCCGGCGCGTTGACGAGCACCACCTCGTGGCCGGCAGCACGCAGCGCGCCCACCACGTTCGACCCGAACAGGAGATCGGGAACGTAGACGAGGACGCGAGCCACGGCACTACTGGGCGCGCAGGCGGCGGAACTCCTGGCGTACCGACTCGGGTCGTCCCCACATCTGCTGGATCTCGACCCGTCCGGTCCGCGCCTCCCGCACCACCATCTCACCGTCGATGCCGGCCTCGTCGAGCAGTCTCAGCCCCGTATGCACGGCCGAGGGAGCGGCGGCGTGGCCGAAGCGGTGAGCGACCAGCAACCGCCAGTGCCAGTCGTATTTCGAGTAGGGCTGGGCGTTGCACGTAACGAGGAACAGCGCCGCCTCGATATACCGCCGCTCATCGAAGATGCGCAGGTCGAGCTCGAGGTCGGTCCAATCTTCGGGCAACGAGTCGACGATCTGTTCGAAGGTCTGGGCGAGCTTCATCGCCGCCGGAAGGCTAGATGATCGCCGGAGAATCAGAGCTGAACCACGAACGTGTAGATGACCATCGCGCTGACCACGAGCACGAAGATCCGCAAGGCCCAGAGAGCGGCGCCGGCGCCCGGACCGAGCTTCACCCGCGGCAGCGGGATCGACCTGTCGCCCACGAACTGCTTGGGCTCCAGGTAGGACCACGGCAGCTCGTCGCCGGCCGGTGGCGGCGCCTCCCTCTCGCGGTCGGGGGTCAGTGTGGGCAGCTCAGACAACGTGGACCACCTGCAGGAAGGAGTCGATCGCGTACGCCGCTCCGCAGACGGAGATGAACGCCACGATCGCGATCGCGATCCCGTTCGTGGCCCTGCCGTTGACCCACTTGCCCATCAGCTCGCGGTCGTTGGCCAGCAGCAGCAGGAATACGAGGGCCACCGGCAGCAACGCCGTCGCGAGGACGTTGGCGTTCAGCGCGATCGACAGCAGCGGCGCCCCGGGGATGAGGATGATCACGGCGGCGATCAGTGCCGCTCCGACGTTGGCGGCGTAGAACGGCGCCGCCGAGCGCGCCGAGTTGTTGAAGCTGTGACGGGCACCGATGCTCTCCCCGACGGCATAGCCGGTGCTGGCCGAGATGGTGAGGATCGCCACCGCGCCCGCCTCGACGAGACCGAGTGCGAACACGGTGCCGACGGCGCTGCCCGAGACGAGCTTCAGCGCGCCGGGCAGGCCCGCGCCGGCCAGACCCTGGATGCTCGATCCGGTGTGCCCGAACAACGCCGCGCCGGCGATCAGCGCGCCGCAGCCGAACAGCGCCGCCAGCGCACCTCCGGCGACCGTGTCGTAGCGACCGTGCCGGATGTCGGCCGGGGTCAGGCCCTTGTCGGCCGACGCGCTCTGCTGGAAGAAGATCATCCACGGCGTGACGGTCGCGCCGATCGTCGAGGCGACGAGCAGCAGGAGCGTGTTGAAGCTGCCACCGGGGAACGGCCCCAACGTGGCCAGCGAGTGGCCGACGGCGCTCCAGTGGGGCTTGACCATGATCGCGGCGACGAGGAACAGCCCGTTGAACAGGGCCAACCCCAGGACGATCCGCTCCCAGCGCCAGTAGCGGCCGCCACTCACGGTGAAGGCGACCAGGGCGACCCCGAGCACTGCGGCGACGCCGGCGCCCATGTGGAAGTAGGACAGGCCGATCCGGATCGCGACGAACTCCGCGATCAGCGTCACCAGGTTGGTGAGGATCAGGTCGCCGGCGTTGAACCAGCCCCACAGCGGCCCGAAGCGCTCGAGCACCAGCTGCCCATAGCCGCGGTGGGTGACCGCGCCGACGCGCATCGCCATCTCCTGGCAGACGATCGCCATCCCGAAGGTGATCAGGATGAACGGCAGGAAGAAGCCGATCCCGTAGGTCGCGCCGCTGGTGGCGTAGGAGATCATGCTCGGGCCGTCGTTCTCCCCGAGCATGGCGAGGATGCCCGGGCCGACCAAGAGCCACAGTAGATACCAGCGGCGGCCGTGGCGCCGGGCGTCGTGGACCCGCGACCGATCGGCGGACCGGGCCGCGTCCTCGGGCGTCAGCGGCGGCCGCGGGAGGGCGACGGCGCCGTCGGTCACGGTGGGCCCGTCGAGCAGCGGCGGCGTCAACGGTCGACCTCCACCCGCATGGCGCGGGGCAACGCCCCGCCGAGCACGTGAACCTCGTCGCCGAAGCGGACGAACAGCGGTCCGTCGAACGGCTGCTTTTCGATCACCTCGAAGGTGTCGCCGGGAGCGATCCCCCGGTTGGCGAGGAAGCGCAGCATCTCCGGATCGGAATCCGAGATGCGCGCGAACGTTCCGCACGCGCCGGCATCGAGGGAGTGCAGGCTCTCGGTCGTGCCCTCGTCGATCGTCAGATCCCGGGTCGGGATCGGATCGCCGTGGGGATCGTGGGTCGGATCGCCGAGCTTGGCGGCGATCAGATCCTCGAGGTCCTCGGAAAGCACGTGCTCGAGCACTTCGGCCTCGGCGTGCACGCGGTCCCAGGGCACGCCCAGGCTGTCGGCCAGGTAGAGCTCGAGCAGACGGTGGTGGCGGATCACCTCGAGCGCGACGCGCCGGCCCTCCTCGGTCAGCGACACGCCCCTGTAGGGACGGTGCTCGACCAGGCCGAGCTCGCCGAGTCGCTTCACCATGCCCGAGGCCGAGGCGGGTGTGACACACATGCGCCTGGCCAGCGCATTCGTGCTCACCGCGCCGCTGCGGCGCTCGAGCGAGTAGATCGCCTTGGCGTAGTCCTCGACCGCAGAGGTTCGTGCCCCTGCCAACTCCTGGTGGCCCATCACGGAGATTATGGTAAGCCTAAACCTTGATTTCGTCAAGTTGGCCGGCGTGGCGGCGTCGGTATCCTCCGAGTGATGGCGACCACCGATACGCTCGCGGCCGACTACCGGATGCTCACCGAGGCGTGCGGGCTGCTCGATCGCTCCGAGCGGGGCAAGCTCGCCCTCACGGGCGGCGATGCGAAGTCGTTCCTGCAGGGCCAGGTCTCCAACGATGTGGAGGGACTGGCCGAAGGCCAGGGCTGCTACGCGGCCTTCCTGACCCCGAAGGGCAAGATGCTCGGGGACCTGCGGGTCCTCGACGCCGGTGACGAGCTGCTGCTCGACACCGAGCGCGTCGCGCTGCAGAAGCTGTTCAACATGATCCGGCGCTTCAGCATCGGCTACGACGTCCAGCTCCACAAGCGCACGCTCGAGCGCGGCTTGCTCGCGCTGATCGGCGCTGACGCGGCCGCGATCGCTAGTGTGGGCGACCTCCCGGAGGTCGAGCACGCTCACCGCCGCGGCGAGGTGGACGGGATCCCCGCCCGCGTGGTCCGCACCGACGTCGGCGTCGAGCTGCTGTGCGACAGCGCGGTCACCGCGGATCTGCAAATGGCGTTGAGGAGGCGGGGAGCGATGCCCGTGTCCGAGCCCGCGGCCGAGACGGTTCGGATCGAGCGTGGTCGCCCCCGCTACGGCATCGACCTCGACGACACCGTGATCCCGCAGGAGGCGGGGCTCAACGAGCGTGCCGTCTCGTTCACCAAGGGCTGCTACGTGGGCCAGGAGACCGTCGCGCGCCTCTACTACCGGGGCAAGCCAAACCGTCATCTGCGCGGCGTGAGGCTCTCGGCACCGGCTCGGGCCGGGGACGAGCTGACCTTCGAGGGACGCGGCGTCGGCGTCCTCTCGAGCGTCGCCGTGTCGCCGGCGCTCGGGCCGATCGCGCTGGCCCTCGTGCGTCGCGAAGCGCCGCCCGGGTCCGCTGTCGCGGTCGGAGCCGAGGGCGCCACCGGCGAGGTCGTCGAGCTGCCGTTCAGCTGAGCGGCGCGCGCCCGCGCGGCCTCGGCCACAAGCTCCTGCAGCCGCTCGCGGTCCGGCGCCGGGTGCAGCGGAATCTGCACGGCATCCGGGTGCGCGGCCAGCCAGCCGCCGACGATCCGCACCTCGTCGACCTCGTTCGGCGGCACATGGGCGCCGAGCTCGCCGCGCCGGCCCGCGCGCCCGAGCGCCTCGCGCGTGCGCCGCTCGAGCGCCTCGAGGTCGGGCAGCGGGCCCCAGTCCACGAGCCGGCCCGCCGCGAGCCAGAAGACGTCGAAGCGGCAGTCGGCCGGGTGGGCGGCGAGCACCATCCGCGGCGTCGCGTGGGTGGCCTCGAGGACGCCGCCAAGGCGGCCGAGCACGAGCTCCAGCCGACGCGAGCGGCGCCGCAGCCATGCCGCGCGCTCATATCGGAGCTCGCGTGCCGCCGCCCGCATCTGCGCGGCGACGTGGGCGAGCAGTTGCTCCCCGCCGTCGAAGCCGCCCACGAACAGTCCCAGGGCCGCGTCCAGCCGGGTGCGATACAGGTTCGGGTCGAGGTCTCCCAGGCACGGCGAGAGGCAGCGGCCCATCTGGCCGTAGGCGGAGGGATGGTCACGCCGGGGCAGGCGCCGGCCGCAGTGGCGCAGTCCGAACAGCGAGTCGAGCTGCTCGACGAGCTCCACCGCGAGCCGGCGGCCACGCAGAGGCCCGATCGTCACCGCGTGGCCCGACGCCGGCTCGGAGGCGACCTCGAGGATCGGGAACGGAATGTCGAGGCGGCAGCGGATGTATACGAGCCGGTCGTCATCGCGCACAAGCCGCACGTTCCCGGGCGGCCGAAGCTCCTTGATCAGGCGATTCTCGAGCACGAGCGCGCCGAGCTCGGACTGCGTGGCGCGATAGTCGACGATCGACGCGTGCGCGGTCCATTCGCCGGCCGCTGCCGACGCCCGCGTCGAGGGGGCGAAGTGGGCCCGCGCGCGGCTGCGGATCGAGACCGACTTGCCGACGTACAGCGTGGCCCCGCCGGCGTCGCGGAACAGGTACACGCCGGGGTCGCGTGGAAGCTCGGCGAAGTTCGGCAGCGGCAGACGGCCGCCGGGCGCCAGGGACGAACCGGTCGCGGGCCCGCGAGTTCCGGAGCGCGCGAGCGTCCGATCGCGCCGCGGGCGTCCCGGCCGACGCGGCCGGCGCGGCGAGAGCAGCGCGACGGCCTCGGCGACGGTGGATGCGTTGGCGCACAGCCGCGGGAACAGCGCGCACAGCACGCGGGCGCACGTTTCGGCGTCGGCGAGCGCCCGGTGGGCCACCGCGACGTCGATTCCCAGCGCGTCGGCCAGCACGGTCAGTTTGCGCTCTCGCTGCAGTGGCAGCAGCGCGCGGGCGAGCGCCGCGGTGCAGAGTACCGGAGGGTCGGGCCACTCGAGCGCGGCGCGGTCGAACGCCTGGCGCAGGACGCGCCGGTCGAACGGGGCGTTGTGGGCCACGAGCACCTTGTCGCGCATCTGCTCCGCGACCGCCGGCAGGACCATCTCGGCGTCGGGCGCCGCGTCGACCATCGCCTGCGTGATGCCGGTGAAACGCTGGATTCCGCGTCGTAACGGAAGGTTGGTCCGCACGAGCGACTCCCAACGGTCATGCAGCTCGCCGCCCCCGACGAGCACCGCGCCGACCTCGGTCAGCTCGCATGCGTCACCGCCGAGACCGTTGGTCTCGGTGTCGACGACGAGGAACTCGGCGGTGGCGAGCGGCTGCTCGAGCAGATCCATGCCCGCCGGTGATACGACCTCCTCCGGACGTCCTGCACAGCCGGTTGCAGCCCTCGGCGCCACGCTCGCGCAGAAGTGCGTCTCGTGACCGATTTGGGGGGTAGCATGGCTCTATCAGCTAGGGAAGGAGTCGTGGCATGAGCGCCTTCGCGACCGACACCGAAAAGCTACGCGAGCTGGACGCAGGGACCCGCCGCGCGTGGGCTGCGTACAGCGACAGACTTCGCGAGCTGACGGGAGCGGAATACGAGCGGGCCGAGCGTGAGTCCTGGGAGGAGCTGCAAGGCGAGCTCCGCAGCCTGGACCGCCGCCGTCGCACGTTGCACCACGAATCGGACTGACGGATCACCGCCCGTCGCGAACTCGCCATCTCCGGATGTCGACTTGACGTCGCGCGACGTCTGCCGGTCGGCTAGGGCTAGGGTTACGCCGCGGAGCGGGACCGCAGCCGGCTGAATGCCGGAGCGCTGGAGAGGGATTTCGGAGAGGAGAGCAGGGCGAAGATGCGGCGGATGATGATCGGGCTCCTCGTTTGCTGCGCGGCAACGGCAGCGGGATGTGGCAGTTCGACCATGTTCGCCAATAAGCCCCGGCCGCCGATCCCGATCAACCTCACCGTCTACATCAACGACGCCCGCGTCTCCGTCTCGCCCAACAGCGTCGGCGCCGGCCCGATCGTCTTCATCGTGACCAACCAGGCCAGCCAGGCCGAGACGCTGCAGATCCAGTCGGGCGGCCAGCCAGTCGCCGCCGCCGGCCCGATCAACCCTCATGCCACCGCCAGCGTCAAGGTCACCGTCCCCGAGGGCGAGTACACGATGACCACGGGCGGCGGCGGCACCAGCGACGCCGCCCTCGCGACCGCGCCGGCGATCCAGTCGGCGCATCTGCGCATCGGGCCGGCGCGGCCGAGCGCGAAGAACGAGGTTCTGCAGCCGTAGGGGGGCGGCGGGCGGGCGGGGCGCGTCGCGTCTTGGGCCGCCCGGTGTCGCCGGCGGGCCGGTGTCCCTGGTGGCCCGGTGTCGCCGGCGGCCCGGTGTCGCCGGCGGCCCGGTGTCGCCGGCGGGCCGGCGGCTGGGAGCG
>Ga0208478_1000082_pt1 | contig 36367 bp, 33 predicted proteins | sample NGESurdeep072012_5_FD_184462 | JGI IMG/M metagenome (GOLD analysis project Ga0208478, IMG submission 184462) | Arctic peat soil microbial communities from Barrow, Alaska - NGEE Surface sample 415-2 deep-072012 (SPAdes) | ecosystem: Environmental > Terrestrial > Soil > Wetlands > Peat ...
TCGCGCCCATCCTTCTGCACACGGTTCGGTGCCGGCTGGCCGGGGACGTGGTGGTCAGCGTCCTGTTGCCTCGGGCGCACCGGGCGCGGTGTCGGGTTTCGGGTGCTGTACCCCCGCTGTACCCCCCACGCCGCCCTGGGGGGATACATTCCCGCCCAATCCGCGAGGGAGTGCCGCGCTTCGCCAGCACAGCCGTCCGACCGCCTAGGGGTGACCCCGATTGTTTCTTGACACTGTCCGCGAGCAGGCCGGGGGGCTGACGAAGGGCCAGCGCAACTCGTTCATCGCTGCGTTCATGGGCTGGTCGATGGACGCGTTTGACTACTTCCTCATCATCTTCGTGTACGCCGAGATCGGTCGCGAGTTCGGTGTCTCGCTGACCAGGATGGCGTTTCTCACCACGGTCACCCTCATGGGCCGTCCGGTCGGGGCCTTTCTGTTCGGCCGCTGGGCGGACAAGGCCGGCCGGCGGGTCCCGCTGGTTACCGATGTCATCTTCTACTCGGTGATCGGCTTCGCTTGCGCGTTCGTGCCCAACTACACCGTGCTGCTGGTGCTGCGCACCCTCTACGGCATCGGCATGGGCGGCGAGTGGGGCCTGGGCGCCGCCCTGGCGATGGAGAAGATCCCGGCGTACAAGCGCGGCTTCTACTCCGGGGTGTTGCAGCAGGGCTACGCCACCGGCTACCTGCTGGCCGCGCTGGCCTACCTGGTGATCGACCCGATCTGGGGCTGGCGCGGGCTGTTCGCCTTCAGCATCGTGCCCGCGATGACCGTGCTGTTCTTCCAGCTCAAGATCGAGGAGAGCGAAGTCTGGAAGGCCACCCGGGAGAAGGTGGCTATCACCCAGACGACGGTCGCGCAGATCTTCGGCAACCCGGTGATCATGCGCCGGTTCGCCTATCTCGTCGTCCTGATGACGGCGTTCAACTGGATGGCGCACGGTACCCAGGACGTCTACCCGACGTTCCTGAAGGCCACCACCGACGGCGGCCTGCACTTCACCTCGCACCAGGCGATCTTCGTCGCGGTCGTCTACAACATCGGTGCCATCTTCGGCGGCACCCTGGTCGGCACCTACTCGCAGAAGTTCGGCCGCCGCCGGGCGATCATCATCGCCACGGCTCTCGGGCTGCCCGTCGTCCCGCTGTTCGCCTACTCCACCACGCTGGCGATGGTCTGCCTGGGCACCTTCATCATGCAGTTCTTCATCCAGGGCGCCTGGGGCGTCATCCCGGCGCATCTGTCGGAGATGAGCCCGGACGAGATCCGCGGCTTCTACCCCGGGGTGACCTACCAGCTGGGCAACCTGATCGCGTCGCTGAACCTGCCCATCCAGCAGCGGCTGGCCGCCAGCCACGGCTACCCCTTCGCGCTCGCCGCCACCATCGTCCCCGTGCTGATCGTCGTGGTGCTGGTCACTGCGGTGGGCAAGGAGAACACGGGCATCGCCTTCGGCGGCCAGGGCCCGGAGAAGGCACCCTCGGGCGCGCCGCAGGCCGCGCCGGTCCCCGTGGCACCCGCCGCGGACACGGGCTAGAAGAGTGTCCGTGCCGCCAGCACCTGCGGTTTCGCCACCTCGACGATCAGAAGCACCGGTGCATTGGGCCCGCAGCCCCACCGCTCGAAGGTCCCGACCATGACGTTCACCCGGCGCTCCCGCGACAGCGGTGGCGGTTGCTCGCACTGGTGACCGTGTCTGGCCGCTGCCGGTGCGGCACGGCCTGTGGTCGCGGGAATGATGGCTGCGCCGGGACACCTTGCACCGGGTGCCCGCGCACTTTGCGTGGGGTAGCCGGCGAGGGAGTGACACTGAGGGCGTTGCAGAGCGCCGAGTATGGCCCACCCGAGGTCCTGCGCGTGGTCGACGTGGAGGAACCGCACGCCGTTGCTGGGCAGATCCGCGTCGCCGTCAAGGCGGTCGGGGTCAATCCGGTGGACTGGAAGGTGCGGAAGGGACTGATGAAGGCGCCTTGCCGGCCATACCGGGCTCGGACGTTGCTGGCGTGGTCGACGAGGTCGGTGCGGATGTCGCTGGCGTCTCGAGGCGGCCGAGCTCTATGCCCGCGGCGAGTTCTCCATGCCGGTGGCGCAGACCTTTCCGCTGGCCGAGGGTGCGCAGGCGCATCGGGTCAGTGAGGCTGGCCATATCCGCGGCAAGCTCGTCCTGATCGTGGACAGCTAGGGACAGCCTCGATCACACCGGTCGCCGAGCACGCCGGACGTCGACCATCTCCGCCAGGCCCGGCGCGCACTGTCCGCGCTTCAGCGGCCGGGTCGCTGCCAGGCGTGATGATGACGCTCCACCGCATGCACCGCGACCTGAGTACGCCGCTGCATGCCGACCTTCGCCAGCAGCCGGGGCATGTAGTTCTTCACCGTCTTCTCGGCCAGGTGGGCCGACCCTGGGCGGTGCGGTCGCTGCCAGGGCCTGGGCATCGGTCTGCGCCGGTCGGTCGGTCCGCGCCGCCCATCATCTTCACGCCGTCGCAGCGTCCCCCCCAAGGGTCTGGAGGACTGACCGGAAACACCCTTCGCGTCAGCACCGACACCGCCCGCGAGTTCGACCTCGTTGCCGTCCCCACCGACGACCCAAGGACATGCTTCGATCTGCTCGGCGCGACCATCCCGCTGCGGCTCCAATAGCCAGCAACCAATATCCGGCAAGGACCAGGACGCCTGGTCAGCGATGGCTAAGCCCGACCATGATCATGTAACTTCAGGTTAGCGCTCGGTTTAGCGCCAACTCATCACGAGAGTGTCGGGCGATGAGTAGCCCTGTGTCAACGCTCGACTGGAAGATCTTGTCCGAAGCGCTGCTGGGCGGCTTGCCGGCTGGTGTGCTGGACGGCGCCGATGACGGCTCAGGAGTGCTGCCGCGCCCGGGCCCGGGCAACGGCAGCGGCGAGCTCGGTGTGGGCTTGGTGCACCGCGGCGTCGGCGGAGGCGATCCAGTCCAGGACGTCGAGCGGCGGCTGGGGCGGCAACTGGTGGGGGGTAATGCCTTTGCCGAGGGTGGAGCGGCGGGCGTCGCAGTCAGCGCACAGCGCGATCGGGCCGTAGCGGACGACGGCGCTGAGCTGGCAGTGCGGTCGGCTGGTGGGTTGGGACGCGTAGGCACAGCGGACCGGCCGGCTGTCAAGGCGGTGTTGACGACGCATTCAGGCCGCCGCGGCCGCGGCCGAGTCGACCTGCGCGGCCGAGTCCACCTGCAGGCGTTGCAGGGCGCGGTGGCGGCTGGGCTGGTAGGCGGTGCCGTCCTGCCAGCAGTGCCAGATCACGTAGAGCCAGGCTCGGGCCAGGATGCGGACGGCGTGCGGGTGGTCGTGGCCCCGGCTGACGGCGTCGCGGTAGAGCTTGTCCGCCCAGGGGTTCGCGTGCCGGCTGTCTCCGGCGAAGTCGCAGACCGCGTCGCGCAGTTGTTTGTCGGCCGCCCAGCGGAAGCCCACCGCCTGGCTCTTGCCGGACTGGCGGGTGGAGGGGGCGACCCCGGCCAGGCAGGCCAGCGATTCCGGGGTGGGGAAGCGAGCCCGGCAGTCGCCGATCTCGGCCAGCAGCCGGGCTGCCCGCACGGTACCCGAGCGCGGCAGCGAGGTGAAGATGTGCGCGTCGGCGTGCGCGTCGAGCTGCTCACCGATCTGCTCGGCCAGGGCCTTGATCTGCGCGACCATGCTGGTCAGCACCGCCAGCAGCGCCCGGGTGATGTGGGCTTGGGTGGCACCGTCGGAACCGGTCAGGCCGCGGGGGGCGGCGGTCAGCCGGGCGTGCAGCACCGCGGGGTCGACCCGGCCGCAGTAGCCGACCGAGGCCAGCCAGGCCGCCAGCCGCTTGGGCGAGAGCCAGTCCAGCTTGTCTTGGGTGTCGAACCGGTGCAGGAAGCGCAGGCTGATCGGGCTGTCCAGGTCGGCGAACAGTCCGACCGCGGCGGGCAAGGCGGTCTGCAGGTGCGCGCGCAGTTGGTTGGCCAGCGCCACCCGGTGCCCGACCAGGTCCTGGCGAGCCCGGCAGGTCCCGCGCAGGGTCACCGTGGCGGGGCTGTCCGGGACCAGCGGCCGCAACCGGGCCCGGTCGGTGCGCAGCGTGTCGGCCAGCACGTAGGCGTCGAACCGGTCGTCCTTGTTCCCGGCCGACCCGTACCGGGAGCGCAGGTTCTTCAGCTGGTTCGGGCTGATGACCACGACGGTCAGCCCGGCCTCGAGCAGTTCGGCGACGACCGGTCCGTCCGGTCGTTCGATCGCCACCTCGGCGCAGCCGGCCTGGGCGAGGTGGCGAGTCAGCTCAGCCAACCCGGTGCCGGTATGCGGCACCGTGAACCGGTCGATCGCGGTGCCGGTGCTGTCCACCACCGCGACGACGTGATCGTCTTTCGCCCAGTCCACTCCGGCGGTCCGGCCATTGGGCGGATTCGTCGGCAGTTCGGCGGGACCGGTAGTAGTCCCGGTGGGCTCTGCTGGGGCATCCTTCATCGCAGCCTCCTCGCTGCTAGTCCCAGTGGGGAGGCACCCGACTTGCGGTGCCAGGACGCGGCTGCCGGTTCGCTCACTGTTCGGCGCTCGGTGGCGCTCAGCCCTGTCGACGGTCGGCGCGTCCTGGGTAACCGCCGGGTCTCGCATAACTCATCGTGGACGTCGAAGCGTCAAGCGAGCAGGGCGATGACCCGGCGGCACCTCGGGTGCATCGGCAGTCCTTCAACCACCGACACCACAAGGGTGCACCAGTGAGCGCCTACGCCACGCGACTTCGAGCGATCCTTGAAGAGATCGCTTGAGCTAACTCACTAACGCTCGGCCCCACGGGTCTCGCCGTTGCCGACTCGTTTGCTCCCGTTCGGCTGGGGCCGGTTGGACCGGCAAGGTTGCCGTCGGTCGACGTCGTCGGTGTCCTGGCGGTGCCGGTCGCCGCGGCCGCGTTCAGCGAACTGGCGGCCGCCCCGCCTCCGCCGCCGGGTTGGGTCTCCATCGTCGTCCCCGCGGCCGCGGTCTGCCGCCTTGGGTGCGGCCCGCAGGTCGTCGAGGGCAGGGCAAAGTTCTACATCGCCGGCGGGGACGCCCGGTTGTTGATGGGGGCGTGGGCACGCTCGCTGGTCGGCCCGCTCGCGGCGAGCACGTCGCTGAGCAGCGTCCGCGGCTCGGCCTGCCGGTAGTAGTAGGCCAAGCGGTCCACGCGCGCGGCCGCCTCGTTGTTGACCCCACCGTGCTCGATCGTGAACCGAAGGTGCCGGTTGAACGGGATGGCGTCGTCGAGCAGGTGGCGGTACGCCGCCACCGCCACTGTCCCCGGCTGGTAGATCTGCGCGGTGTTCCCACTGACCGGCCCGCTGTAGGGGCCGTGGTTGAAGTACCAACCGCCGTTGAAGAAGTCCTCGGTCCCGGTGCCCGACACGACCGGCGTGCGGATGTCGTCTGTCAGTGCCCGCTCGTCGCCTTCGAGGAAGGACAGGTTCGCTCCGCTGGTGGAGTCGACGACGCCGACGAGCTTGCCGGCACCGTCGGTGTCCAGCACGACGATGTCCTGCCCTAGCGGCGGGTCGTCGCTGCGGTACTGGGTCGAGAAGTAGCCGAGGTCGGCGAAGGAGTCGCCCGTGGGCGCCGACGTCACCGACCAGCCGACCGACGGAACGGCCCTGTCCCCGGTGTTCAGCAGCTGCAGGCTCGCGTGTCCGGCGAACGGCATCGGGAAGTTGAGGTAGAGCGTGCCGTCCGCGGTCATGCCGGCGGCGAGCCCCTGGACCAGTCGGGGACCGTCCGCGCCGACGGAGAACAGCGGACCGAGCGGCGCGTCGACGCTCGGTGTCGCCGCCCCGTCCCAGAAGATCCGCAGCCGCAGGTCGTTGAGCAGGTGTGCGGTGCGGCTCGCCGTCAGCGGCGTTCCACCGGCGAGTGGCCACACGGCCGGTAGCGCGAGGGTGAGCCGGCTGATGACGGCCGGTCCGTCCAGCTCGGCAAGGTAGCTGACGCCGCCGGCGGCGGCGGTCACCGTGCCGCTGCGGGTCATCGAGCCCGGCGGTGGCACCGGCGGCGTACCGGCGGACGCCCATTGCGCCTGGGCCGCGGTCACGTCGAGGGCCGGCGTCCAGGTAGTGAGCGGTGTTCCCGGGTCGTACCAGTGGTAGTCGATGTTGTAGTAGCCCGAGCCGAGCCCGTCGATGGTGACCCGGACCGAGTGGGCGAACTCCAGCGGGACGTAGCTGACGAACCCGCCGCTGGACGCGGCGTCATCGGCGACCAGCGGGGCGAGGAACGGGCTGTGCGTTCCGGCGAAGATCTCGCCGAGGGTGCGCTGCAGCCGAGGAGTGGGCTCGCCGTTGAAGTAGACCCGCAGGACGTGGTTGAGGTCCAGACCGGTGAACCACATCCGGGAGATCGCTCCCGGCCGGTCGACCTCGGCGAGGACGTCGTTGCCCTCGGCATCGCGGTAGAGCGGGTGCCCGTAATCGGCATTGCCACCCGTTCGGTCGTAGGAGGAGAAGTGCCCCGCCCGCTCGGTCGTGTTCAGCCGAGGCAGCACGCTGAGGGAGGTCAGCGCCGAGAGCCCCTCCTGCGGCGCAGGGACGCTCGGTGGCATCGCCGCGGTCACCGCGTGCGTCACGGCCGATGACTTGACCGGTGCCGCCGAAGAGTGCGCGGCCAGCAGTACGGGGACGGCGAGCAGAACCCTCGCCACGAGCGTGCCCACGCCTTGCCCGCGAACGCCACGGCGGGACCACCGTCCCGGCTGCCCCGTTCTGGTCGAACGACCTCGCGGCCGAATACCGCTATCGGCGTCAGGTTGCGTGTCGCTGCCGGTGGCCGACCGCGGGATCACCCCGACGGCCGGAGAAACGCTGTGCGGACTCGCTTGTTCGCCACGACCGACCCCTCCCCCGTGGTCCTCGGTCGGGGGGACGGCTTGCTTGAGCGGTAGGAGTAGGCAGGGCGTCGGGTCAGCCCTCGGTCAGGCGTCGTGGCCAGCAAGGTGGTGGGCCTTCAGCCGCGTTATCGCACAGCGCAGGAGGAGCGGCTATGGCTCGACCGGACATCGAGTTCGACGCCGAAGGCGTCACCCTACGAGGCTGGTTCTATCCCGCGGACGGCGCCGGTGGCCCGGCCCGGCCGCCACTCGTCATGGCGCACGGCTTCTCCGCGGTGAAGGGAGATGTACCTCGACAGCTTCGCCGAGCTCTTCCCCGGCGCCGGACTCAATGCGCTGGTATTCGACAACCGCAACTTCGGGGCCAGCGACGGCGAGCCGCGCCAGGAGATCGACCTGTGGGCGCAGGTCGACGCCGGCCGGATCGGGATCTGGGGCAGCAGCCACTCCGGCGGCCACGTCCTGGTCGTCGCCGCGATCGAACGCCGGGTCAAGGCCGTCCTCAGCCAGGTCCCGCTGGTCAGCGGACACGCCAACCTGCGCGCCCTGGTGCGGGCAGCCTTCATCGCCGGCCTCCGGGAGCAGTTCGACGCGGACCGTCAGGTGGACGCGGACGAATTCGCGGCGCAGGTGTCGGGGGGGCGGCGCTCGCCGAGCCGGCCGCGACCTGTACTTCCACGTGGCGGCGCAACCCGGACCGGTCAGCCGGGACCAGGCGTCCGAAGGCGTCGGCGTCGCCCGGCACACCGCGAAGTTCCACCTGGACAAGCTGGTCGAGGAAGGGCTGCTCGACCCGGACTTCAAGCGCATGTCCGGTCGGCAGGGGCGCGGCGCCGGGCGGCCAGCCAAGCTGTACCGGCTCGCCGGGGAGCTCATGGCACGGGCCATCGAGGACTCAGCGCAGACCGGCGTCGCCGTCGTGGACGCCCTGCACGGTGCGGCGACCGACCTCGGCGCCACCCTCGGGGAGCGGCTGCGGCCCGACGTGGCTGTCGCACCCGGCCGGGAACGGCTCATCGCGGCCGCCTGCGGCACCCTCTCGGCGCACGGCTGCGAGCCCCGCCGGCAGGGCGACACCATCACGATGGCGAACTGCCCGTTCGACGCGCTGGCCCGCGAGCACACCGCGCTGGTGTGCGGCATGAACCTGGCCCTGCTCGGCGCCCTCGCCGACCAAGTGGGAGCCGGACTGCTCGGCGCACGCCTGGACCCGGCAGCTGACCGCTGCTGCGTCGTGCTCTCTGCCGGATGAGGTGCGGGAGCTGGCGAGGGTCCCGGTCGTAGGTCGCAGCGGGTTCGCCGGGTCAGTCGGACTCTGGCAGGACGGCGCCGCACCGGGGACAGGTCCGAGCGGCAGGGCAGACCCAGCGCAGCCATTGGGCCGGGTCGCCGCCGGCGCCGTCCGCGGTCGCCTGTCGGGCTCGGGCCAGGTGCTGTTTCAGGTGGTCGCGCAGCGCGACGGCGTTATTGCGGGCAGTGTCTTTGACGCCGTAGAGCAGGAGCAGGTCGTCGCGGGCGTCCACGTCGAGCAGCGGTCGCCAGCTGTCGGGGTCGGCGTCGAGCTCGGCGGTGTAGCGGCGGCGGAACTCTGTCCAGCGGGTCGGGTCGTGGCCGAACCAGCGGCGCAGCTCGTGGCTGGGGGCGGCGTCGCGGGGTCCCGACGCCGGCCGGCGGGCGGAGCGGGCCGGCCGGTCCTGGGCGGCCCAGCAGGTCCCGGCCGGGCCGGCAGGATCGATCTTGGGACTAGGCGAGCCGGGGCGTCGGGGAGATCTTCGACCGGCTCGGGTTCGCCCCTCGGCTGGTGGACGACGGGCGGTACCGGCACCTCGAGCTGGACACCTGCCCGTTCCGCGACGGCGCCGCACCCGCCCATCGGGCTTTGCCCCCGCTCCAGCTCACCGACCCCCCCGCGACACCGTGTCCGGGCTCGCCCCCACCGCGCTCGCCACCAGCTTCAACCCACCCCGGCTGATCGCCCGCGCCGCTGCCCCCAGCAGCAGCCGCCACTGCCGCTCATCCAGTGGGCGGCCTGATCTCCGCCAACCTGGCCGCCAGCGGTCCTGACCCTGCGCCGTGATCGCCATAGCACAACGCTACGGCTCTCGTCCCAGATAAACGTGAGCAATTCGTTCGCGCGTCCTCAGCTGTCGGTCGGTCGGTCGCCGGCCGGCGGCGACGGCGAGCGCTGCTCCCGCCGGGAGGCGCGCATAGCCGTGAACAGCAGCGGGATAAACGCTGACAGGCCCGCGAGGACGAGCGCCGAACAGGCCACCCGAACGACGCTGGGGACCGGCGGCGCACCCACCAGCAGGGCCGCGTTGACCATGACCACCCGCAGCGGCCCGCTCCGCTCCATCGCGGCGGTGGCTGCCCGGACTGAAGCGGGGCCGCCGCCCAGCGCCACCGGCACCAGGTAGGACAACGCGCCGAGCAGTACCTGGGCGGCGAACCCAACCGTTAGCAACGGCGCGATCTGATCGAGTCGGTCGCCGACCACGGCCCACGATGAGGCCGTGCCGACCCCGACCGCCAGCACAGACAGACAGCCCAGCAGCCAGCCGAGGCCGGCGGCGACCGACCACGTCGGGTAGCTGGCCGGCGGCTTGCTCCGAGCCGTCGTGACGAATGGACGTGCCACGACCGCCAAGCCGGCCAGGTAGCCGATGAGGCCGAGCGCGGCCAGGAGCTGCCGCCCCGCCAGCGCGCCGCCGGAGGTGGTCCCAATGGCGAGGACCAGGATCGGCAGGGCGCGCCGGGCGGCCCGTTCCGAGCACGCCGCGATCCGGGTCCGCAGCATCGTCGGCCACAGCGTGACCAGCGTGCCGACGATCGTGAGTCCTATCCACCCGAGCACGTTCAGGCTCACGTGCGCGAGGATTACCTGCTCGTGCACCGGGTCGCCGAGGCCGCGGGCAAGCGCCGTACCGAGCGCCGCACCCACCGGCAGTAAGCCGGCCGCGGCAACGTAGTAGCGGACGGTGGCTCCGAACCGCGAGGGCAGCGCGCGCCTGAGCTGGCGAACCAGCGCGACGCCGTGCGCCAGCACGGCCGCCGCCACCGCGGTGGCGCCGAGCGCGGCCACCGGCCACCAGCCCCCGAGCACGCCGATGAGCACGCCGAGCACGCCCGTATTGAGCCCGAGCAGCCGAATGGACTGGATCCGGCGATCCCCGGCGTGGGGCGGGATGTGCAGCAGGGCGTCGGCGAAGTACCGGCTCCAGACTATGATCGCATGGCTGACCGCACCGAGCAGGAGCAGGTGGATCATCAACCAGCGCGGGGCGGGCACGAACGGGTGCAGCAGGGCCACCGCTACGACCGCCAATAGCCAGCCCACCACCGGCAGGTCGCGCAGCGGCCAGAAGCCGCGCGTCAGGTTGGGAGTGCGGGTCATCGGCCCTCCGGACACCTCGGCCCTCCGAACACCTCGGCCCTCCGAACACCTCGGGCCGCCGTGGCGGCGGACCAGCCGGCGAGCACGATGAACAGCACCAGGGCGGCGACGTTCCCCACCCCGCCCGCCTGCCAGCCGCCCGGCACGCGGCACCTGGCACCCGGAGGGCATCGCTGAGCCCCCAGCCGCACGGCTCGGGAGAGGTGCAGCAGTACGACGGGTGCGATCAGCAGCGGGTGATACGGCAGCTGGCGCCGGAGCACCGCCGGCAGGATCACCGGCGCAGGCGCCATCACCATCGACAGGACGAACCCGAGACACAGCGTCGCCACCACAACAATGCCGCTGGAGGGCGCGGCTACCTGATGGGTTGCAGCACCCGCCGCCCAGGGCTCAGCGGTCCTAGACCCGCAGGCCGGCTGAGCCAGGACAGGTCACCGTTCGGCGAGCGGGTTCGACCACAGCCGGGACCGGACCGGCAACCCGGACAGCTCGGAGGCGGCGTTAGCGGCGCGACGAGCGGGCCGGGCGCCGGCGCGGGAGGACAACGGGCGCACCCCCGGTCGGCGGCGAAGCAGGCCGGGCGCCGGGCGCAGCTCGGCGGCACCGAGCCGCCGCCGCAGCGCCGCGATGGAGGTCACGCGCCGCACGACCAGCGGCGCAAAGCCGAGCCGGGCGTAGAACCTGTGCACATCCCGGGCGCCGGGCAGGACGTTGACCATGATCTGGTCGCGGCCGATCTCCCCGGCGTACGCCGCGGCCGCCGCCACCAGCGCCCGGCCGGCGCCCTTGCGCCGATGTCCACCGTCGACGATCAGGTGGCTCACCTGCACGGCGGGAACGTCGACCAGCGGCGATGTGCTCACTTGGGCAAACACCGCCATCCCCAGCGGTTCACCGTCCTCGCCGACCGCGAGCACCACCCGACGCCGCGAGTCGGCGAGCGCCTCGGCGTACCGGTGCTCGAAGGTGAGCGGGCTGGACGTCAGCCCGGGCCGGCTGGTCCCCCGGCGCCGGCCAGCGTGGCCACCCGGTAGCTCCTTCCCGAGTCGGACCAGGATCGGGATGTCCGCGGCGGCGGCTTCCCGAACACGGATCGGGGTGCGGGTCACGGCAGCTCCTCCTCGGCGGTCGCAGCTCGCGGCCGGCTGACTACCCGGTACCGAACACCGACCGGGACCTGTAATCCGAACACGGATGCGGTGGGCTCCCGAAGCCCGCCGAGCCTAGCGCGCAGGGCAAGCACGCCGCTGCCCCCCCCGGGGGGGTGCAGTGCTGCCTTCTCGGGTCACTCCTCGCCGAGGTAGGCCTTACGGACCAGCTCATTGCCCAGCAGCGCCGGTCCGTTGTCCTCCAGCACGATCCGACCCGTCTCGATCACGTAACCGCGGTCGGCCAGGGACAGGGCGGCCTGGGCGTTCTGCTCGACCAGCAGGATCGTTGTCCCCTGCCCCTTGAGCTCGACCAAGGTGGAGAAGATCTTCTGCATCATGATCGGTGAAAGCCCCATGGACGGCTCGTCCAGCATGATCAGCCGGGGCTGGCTCATCAGGGCTCGCCCCACGGCCAGCATCTGCTGCTCGCCGCCGGACAGCGTGCCCGCTGGCTGCCCACGCCGCTCCCCGAGCATCGGGAACAGCGCGTACACCCGGTCGATGGTGTCGCGGATCTCCGCCGTTTTGCCGCGGCGGCTGTACGCACCGAGCTCGAGGTTCTCCTCGATCGTCATCCGCGGGAAGATCCGTCGCCCTTCCGGCGAGTGGGCGATGCCGCGGCGCACGATCTCGTGCGCCGGCACCCGGTCGATCCGCTCGCCCTCGAAGAGCACCTGGCCCGTGACCGGACGCAGCAGCCCCGACAGCGTCCGCAGCGTGGTGGTCTTGCCGGCGCCGTTACCGCCGATCAACGTGACCACGTCGCCAGCCTGCACCTGCAGGCTGATGCCCTTGACCGCCTCGATCGCGCCGTAGGCGACGACCAGGTCGCGCACCTCCAGCATCGGGGTCACGAGCGGGTCTCCGCGTCCCCGGATGCGCCATCCACCGGGGCGCCATCCACCGGGGCGCCATCCACCGGGGCGCCATCCACCGGGGCGCCATCCACCGGGGCGCCAAGGTAGGCCTCGATCACCCGCTCGTCCGCCTGCACCTGCTCGGCGCTTCCTTCCAACAGCTTGGCGCCCTGCACCAGTACGGCGACCCGGTCGCACAGGCTGAAGATAAAGCGCATGTCGTGCTCGATGACCACGATCGCCAGCCCGGTGTCCCGGATGCGGCGGACTAACAGCATCGCGTCCCGGGTCTCCTGCGGGTTCATCCCGGCAGTCGGCTCGTCCAGCAGCAGCAGCCCCGGATCGGTGGCCAGCGCCCGGGCGATCTCGAGCCGGCGTTGGTCGCCGTAGGGCAGGCTCCGGGCCAGCTCGGCCTCCACCCGACTCAGGCCGACGAAGTCGAGCAGCTCGCGCGCCCGCTGGATCGACTCGCGTTCCTCCCGGCGGTGGCGGGGGCCCCGGAAGACCGCCGACAAGACGCCGGTGCGGGTCCGACAGTGCCGGCCGACCTGGACGTTCTCGACCGCCGTCATGAACGGGAACAGCCGAATATTTTGGAACGTCCGCGCCAGCCCGGCCTTGGTGATCCGGTCCGCACCGCCGCTCAACCGGCGGCCGCGGAAAGTGATCTCTCCGCTGGTCGGTGTCTCCATGCCGGTCAAACAGTTAAAGAACGTCGTCTTGCCGGCCCCGTTGGGGCCGATCAGGCCGACGATCTCGCCGTCGCAGACGGTGAGGCTCACCTGGTTGACCGCGGTCAGTCCACCGAACTTCTTGGTGATGTCGCGGGCGACCAGCACCTCGCCGGCGCCACCGCCCGGGTCCGGCCCACGCAGAGGAGAGACCAGCGGCGTACTCATGCCCGGGCCACCTGGCCGGGCTGGCTCATCGCGTCCGCGCCGGACTCCTCGCTGAGCAGTTCGCGCTGCCGGCGGCGATTGGCGATCAGGCCCTCCGGCCGGAACCGCATCATCAGGATCAGCGCTAGCCCGAACAGCAGCAGCCGCTTGTCTTGGAACGTCCGCAGCTTCTCCGGAATGACGAACAGCAGGGTCGAGCCCAACACCGCGCCGGGCAGCGTCCCCATCCCGCCGAGCACGACCGCGGACAGCAGCAGCGCGGACTCCAGGAACGTGTAGGAGTCCGGCGACACCTGGGTGGTCACGTGCGCGTTGACGGTCCCGGCCGCGCCGGCCAGGAAGGCGCCCATCGCGAAAGCCAACAGCTTGAGCGCGACGGTGTTGATCCCCATGGCCCGGGCGGCCAGCTCGTCCTCGCGGATGGCCACCCAGGCCCGGCCGATCCGACTGCGGTTGAGGTTGGCGAAGATCACCATGACCGCGGCGACCAGCAGCAGCTCGAGAAAATAGTAGTTGGCGAAGCCCGGCAGCACTATCCCGAACACGGTGTGCGGCTGGCCGAAGTCAAAGCCGTTGGCGTTGATGTTCGGTACGCCGGAGATGCCGTTCGGTCCGCGGGTTAACCCGTCCCAGTTGTTGGCGACGATGCGGAAGATCTCCCCGAAGCCCAGGGTCACGATGGCCAGGTAGTCCCCGCGCAGCCGCAGCGTCGGGGCGCCGATGATCACTCCAAAGAACGCCGAGGTCAGCGCCCCGAGCACGATCACGGCGCCGAACGGCACGTGCACGTGCACGGTCGTGAAGGTGGCGTTGGACAGCAGAGCCGACACGTAGGCGCCCACGCCGAAGAAGGCGACGTAGCCGAGGTCGAGCAGTCCCGCTAGGCCTACCACGATGTTGAGCCCGATCGCGGCCGCGGCGAACACACCAATGGAGGCGGCCACCCGGATCCAATAACTGTCCCCGCCCTGGGTGAACGGAAAGGCCGCCGCCGTGATGGCCGCGGCGGCCAGCGTGACCGTCCGGTGCCGCTCCGACACGTAGCTCACCAGCGTGCCGGCACCGAGTGCGACCGCGGCCGCGGCCGCAAAGCCCAGGAACGCCAGGTAGGACACGAACGCGCTAGATTCGTTGATCTTGAGGCCGATCACGATCGCGACCAGCAGGCCCCCCAGAACCAGCGCGATCAGCAGGATCTCCAGCGGCGCCCAGACCCACAGCCGTCCCCAGCGCAGGTTGCGCTCGGAATCCGCCGGCTCCCGAACGGCGTCGCCGGCGAGCGCCCCCAGGACGCCACCGGCGACCGTGAGCCACGCGCCGTACGCCACCGCACCCAGACCGCCCCCGCCGCTGGCAATGGCGAGCAGGTTGCCCACCGAGATCGCGATGATGCCAAAGGCGCAGGCCAGCACGGCGCGCCGGCGACCGGCGATCCGGGCGACGACGAGCAGCAGCCCGACGGCGAGCAGCAGGGTGTAGAGGCGCGCGCCGCCCGGGAAGCCGGCCAGCGTCACCTTGCCCGGGTAACCGAAGAAGAACGTCGCCCACGGGGTCAGTGAACCAGCCACGGTCAGCGCGGCCCCGGCAACGGCCAACGGGACTACCAGCGGCGCCGAGCGCCCGCGAACGACGGCCCGGACGCGCTGCACTCGACCGCTGGTGGTGGACTCAGTTGTCGGAATGGTCATGCCCGGGTGCCCACTTGTTCACCCAGCAGGCCGGTCGGGCGGAAGACCAGTACCAGGATGAGGACCATGAAGGCGAAGACGTCCTTGTACGCGGACCCGTTGGGCACGTACTGGGTGGCGAAGGTCTCGACCAGCCCGAGCACGAACCCGCCGAGCACGGCGCCGGTGATGTTGCCGATGCCCCCGAGCACCGCGGCGGTGAATGCTTTGAGGCCAGCCAGGAAGCCGATGAAGAAGTCGATCGAGACGAAGCGCATGCCCTGCAGCACGCCAGCGACTCCGGCCAGCGCGGCCCCGATCACGAACGTAATGACGATGATCCTGTTCGTGTCGATCCCCATCAGCGCGGCCGTGTCCGGGTCCTGCGACGTCGCCCGCATGGCGCGGCCGGTACGAGAGGTCTGGACGAAAACCGCGAGAGCGATCATCAGCGCGATCGCCACGACGATGACGAACAGCGACACCCAGGCGATGCGGACCCCGCCCAGGGTGACGGCGCCGTCGGGAAGCAGCCGCGGAAACGGCTTGGGTGACTTGGCGCCCGGATAGAACAGCCGGATCGTCTCCTGTAGGACTACGGACACGCCGATCGCCGTGATCAGTGGGGCTAGTCGCGGAGCGTTGCGCAGCGGCCGGTACGCAAACCGCTCCACCAACACGCCGGTCACGACCGAGGTCGCCATCGCGCCGAGCAGGACCAGCGGCAGGGCGACCCAAACGTTGCGTCCGAGCGCCGCTGGCAGGGCGGTGAAGACGGTCAGACCGCCGAATGCGCCCACCATGAAGATCTCGCCGTGGGCAAAGTTGATCAGCTGGATAATGCCGTACACCATGGTGTAGCCCAAGGCGATCAGGCCGTACGTCGCCCCCAGCACGAGGCCGTTGGCGAGTTGCTGCAGGAACTGGGTCACATAGTCCTCCCGGCACGAGGAAGGGGCGGGTTCCCCCACCCCTTCCTCGTGGCCGTCAGTCGATGTCCTGGCTGGAGGCCGGTCCGTCCGCGAGCGACTCAGCCCTGCAAGGACCCGGTCTTCTCGGCCTTCCAGGCGCCCGTCGTGACCTTGTACACGGTGAGCGTCTTGTTCGAGGTGTCGCCGTACTGGTCGAAGGACACCTTGCCGGTCGCGCCGTCGATCGAAGTCCCCTGCACGGCCTTGACGACCGCCTGGCGCACCGAGTCATCGATGACGTTCTTGCCCGGCAACACCTGCGCCAGCGCCGAAATGATCACGTTGGCCGCGTCGTAGGTGTAGGCGCCGTACGCCGCGAAGGGCTCGCTGTAGTTGCCGGCCTTGTAGTCGGCGACGAACTGCCTGGCGGTGTCCAGGGACTCCGCCGGCGCGCCGACCGAGGTCGCCAGGTCGCCTTCCGCGGCTTCCTTGGCAACGCTGATGTAGGTCGGGTCGTAGATGCCGTCACCACCCATGAGCGGGATGTTGAGATTCGCCTGCTTCATCTGCGAGGACAGCAGGTCAGCCTCGGGGTACTCCCCGCCGTAGAAGAGCAGCTCCGGCCCGGTCGTCTTGATCTTGCTGATGACGGCAGAGAAGTCCTTGTCGCCGGGGTTGATCGTCTCGTCCGCGACGACCGAGCCACCCTCCTTGGTCAGTTCCTTCTTGAACTCCGCGACCAGGCCGGCCCCGTAGGTCTTCTTGTCGTTGACCAGGGCGACCTTCTTCTTGCCGAGCGTCTGCACGACGTACTGCGCCGCGAACGGCCCCTGCACGGAGTCGGTGGTGGCGGTCCGGAAGTAGCTGACGAACGGCCGCTTCTTGGTACCGGTCGAGTAGTCCGGGCCCTGCGTCAGCGTCGGGTTGGTGTTCGCCGGGGAAATCTGGGTGATGTTGGCTTGGGCCAGCACCGGCTGCTCCTGCTGGCCGACGCTGGAGTTCAGCGGGCCGACCACTCCGACGACCTCTTTCAGGGAAGCCAGCTTGCTGGCGGCCTGCTGACCGACGTTGGCCTGACCCTGGTCGTCCTCGGCGTCGAACTTCAGCGTCCAGCCCTTGACGGTCTGCTTGGCGTTGGCCTGCTTCACGGCTAGGTCGGCGCTGTTCTTCATGCCCAGACCGAGCGCGGACAGGCCGCCCGACAGCGGAGCCGACAGGCCGATGGTGGCCGTCTTGCTCCCCCCGCTGGTGCTGCCCCCGGAAGACCCGGAGCTTTCCGACTTGTTGCTGCCGCAGGCGGTCAGTACGACCGCTCCGACGACAAGTGGTGCGGCTAGCCGCAGGGAACGAGAACGCATGCGAGGCTCCTGACGCTGTTGGGGTGGACCTGGCTCGTGGGGCTGGTGCTAGTGGACGCTGGCTTTGCCCGACCGGGTTAGCGCCCGATCGATCGACAAGCCTGGCGGAACCGTAGCGGAGCGCAGGTCAGGGCAGGACGAAGCCGGCGATCAACCGGTCGTGTCGTCGTCCGGGCTCCTCGTCGGCCCGACGCCTTGGCCCGGCGCACCGTGGCCGCGGATGCCGCCGTCCGAGGGACCTGAGGATTAGGCTGCGGACACTTCTCCCGGCCGGGATGGCGTAACAGGCAACCGCGGATGGCTCAAACCCATCTGTCCGCAAGGACGTGCGGGTTCGAATCCCGCTCCCGGCACTCACCGACGGCGGTTCACCCAGCTGCCCCGCTCCCTCGCCGGCTGGCCGCGGTCTGGCCGGACGGCGCAGGGCTGGCCCGGCTGTCGGAGCCGTGAGGCCGGCGACCGAAGGACGCCCCCCTGAACGCCGCCCCGCCCGATCCGTATAGCGATGGTGTTACGATGGTCGGTGTATCGGGAGATCGCCTGGAGCGACGCAAGTGAAACTCGCCTCGCCCGGCACGGCGTTTCTCCCGGTGAGGTCGAGGATGCGATCAACGGCCGACCGGTCCTGGTCCAGCGGGGCCGGGAGGGCACGACCGAGATCTACGCGGCCAGCGGTGCGGGCCGAACACTGGTGGTGGTCTTGACCCCTGGCTTGGATGGACGGTGGTATGTCGTGACTGCCCGCGAAATGACCAGCAACGAGCGGCGTGCGTTCCGCCGGAAGGGGCGGTGACGACCATGCCGTGCGGCGATAGACTGACCGAGCTGGCCGACCACTACGACCACACCGACCTATCGGATCACATTGAGCAGGCCACCTGGGAAGAACCCGGGTCAGTTGCCGAGCCGATGGTGACCTACGCGCTGCGGTTGCCCAAGCCGGTCATTGACGCCTTGCGCTCGGCGGCTGCTGCCCGCGGCGTGAAGGTCACCACCCTGATGCGCGAGTGGCTCGAAGAGCGGCTCGCCCAGGCGGCCGTTGACCCGGACGCGGCCATCCCAGTCAGCGCACTTCTTGCCCTCGTTGCCGAACGCGCCAGCCCACGGGCCTCTTGAGAGGCCATTCGGACACGAAACCCCGTCGGGGACCGCCGACCCGCGCAGGGACCGCTGAGCCGGTGCACCCGCAGGAAGTTCGTCGTCCCCGGCGTACCGATGGGGCTGCCGCCGATGATCACGACCAGATCCCCGACCGCGCCGCGGCCCAACCGCAGCCGCGGCGTTGACCTGGGACACCATGTCTTCGGAGCCGGCGGGCATCGGCACGGTGACGGTTTCCACCCCCCCAGGTCAGCGCCATGACCGAGCGCACCACGGGGTCGGGCGTGTATGCGAGCAACGGGGTCAGCGGTCGGTGCCGACTCAACCGGTGCGCGCCCTCCCCGCTGGTGGTGAACACCACCAGCGCCCGGGCGCCCAGCACGCTAGCCACATCAGCGGCCGCTCGGGCAATGGCGCCGCCCGGCGTCCACGGCGCCTCGGTCAACGGAGGCAAGGCGGGTACGCCGTCGGCCTCGACGGCCACCACCTCCAACGCGATGTTGCCGTCGTCGATGAGGATGCGGTTCCCAGGCGCCACGTCATGCGGCAGGGCGGCGTACGTCGTCCAGACGCGGTCGTGGGTACCCGGACACGGCTCCGTCGTGATCGTCACGGTCTCGCCTGGCAGCCAGGTGACCAGGCCGGCCGCGAACGTGTGCCGAGGCGGATCTTCGGCCCCTGCAGGTCGGCCAGCACGCCGACGCTGCGCCCGGTCTGCTCCGCGGCCCGGCGGACGTCGGTGTAGGCCCGCTCGTGCTCGCCGTGGGTGCCGTGAGAGAGGTTAAGCCGCGCGACATCCATGCCGGCGCCGACCAACCCCAGCACGGCGTCAAACGACCGCACTGCCGTCCCAAGCGTGCAGACGATCTTCGCGCGGCGTGAGCGGGTGGCCGGCGCCGCTCCAGCAGCCGCCGTTGGACTGCCCAGCACGGGACTGTCCGGCATTCGGTCAGCGACTGGTCGGCACGATGGGCGCCGGCAGTGCCGTCTCCGCCTCCAGGTAGCGGTCGACCGCGGCCGCGGCGGCCCGGCCCTCGGCGATCGCCCAGACGATCAGCGACTGGCCGCGGCCCATGTCCCCGGCGACGAAGACGCCCGGCACGTTGGTCGCCCACTCCGCCGACCGGGCCACGTTGCCGCGCGCGTCCAGCGCGACCCCGAGCTGCTCGAGCAGACCCGTGCGCTGCGGTCCGAGGAAGCCCATCGCCAGCAGCACGAGCTGCGCCGGCAGTTCGTGCTCGGTGCCCTCGATCGGCACGAACGTCGGCCGGCCGTCGGACCCCTGCTGCTCAACGGCGACCAGCACCAGCCCAGCGACGGCACCGCTGCCGGTCGGTGAGTCGCCGGGAACGAACCGCACGGTGTTCACGGCGAACACCCGCTCGCCGCCCTCCTCATGGGCGCTCGTCGTCCGGTACATCAGCGGCCACGTGGGCCAGGGGGTCGTCTCGGCCCGGTGTGCCGGCGGCCGCGGCAGGATCTCCAGCTGGGTCACCGACCGCGCCCGCTGCCGGTGGGCGGTGCCCAGGCAGTCGGCGCCGGTGTCGCCGCCGCCGATGATGACCACGTCCCTGCCGGCCGCCGAGATCGGCGACTCGGCCAGGTCGCCCTCCTGCACCCGGTTGGCCGGGACGAGGTAGTCCATGGCCGGATAGATGCCGGCCAGGTCGCGGCCGGGCACCGACAGGTCCCGCGGCACCGTCGCGCCGCCGGCGAGCAGCACCGCGTCGTACGCCGTGCGCAGCTCGTCGCCGCTGATGTCGCGGCCGACCTCGTAGGACGGCAGGAAGCCGGTGCCCTCGGCCCGCATCTGCTCAATCCGCTGGTCCAGCACCCACTTCTCCATCTTGAACTCGGGGATGCCGTAGCGCAGCAGGCCGCCGATGCGGTCGTCGCGCTCGAACACGGTGACGTCGTGCCCGGCCCGGGTGAGCTGCTGGGCCGCCGCCAGGCCGGCGGGACCGCTACCCACGACGGCCACCGACCGGCCGGTGTGCTCGGCCGGCAGCTGCGGCGCCGTCCAGCCCTCCGTCCAGGCCCGGTCGGCAATCTCGACCTCCACCTGCTTGATCGTCACCGGGTCCGCGTTGATGCCCAGCACGCAGGCGGGCTCGCACGGCGCGGGACACAACCGGCCGGTGAACTCCGGGAAGTTGTTCGTCGCGTGCAGTCGCTCGGCCGCCTCCCGCCAGTCGTCCCGGTAGACCAGGTCGTTCCACTCCGGGATGAGGTTGCCCAGCGGACAGCCGTTGTGGCAGAAGGGAACCCCGCAGTCCATGCACCGGGCGGCCTGAGTCCGGGCGTGGTCGGGCGGGAAGTCCTCGTAGACCTCACGCCAGTCCTGGATCCGGACCTCGACCGGCCGGCGTCGCGGCAGTTCTCGGGAGTACTTGAGAAAGCCTGTCTGGTCAGCCACGAGCCGCCGCCATGATTGCGTTCTCCACAGACTCTCCGGACTCCTCAGCCGCGCTGATGGCGAGCAGCACCCGGCGGTAGTCGCGCGGCATGACCTTGGTGAAGCGTCCGGCCGTCGCCGGATCTGCCGCCCAGTCGGCGAGCAGCGCCTCGGCGACCACCGATCCGGTCTCCGCCCGGTGCCGGCCCAGCAGGTCGCAAACCAGCGTGCGGTCGGCGTCGTCGAGCGGCTCGAGGTCCACCATCTCCGGGTTGACCCGGATCGGCGCCAGGTCGAGCACGTAGGCGATCCCGCCGGACATGCCTGCGCCGACGTTGCGGCCGGTCCGGCCGAGGATCAGCACCCGGCCCCCGGTCATGTACTCGCAGGCGTGGTCGCCCACCCCCTCGACCACCGCGGTAGCCCCGGAGTTGCGCACCGCGAACCGCTCGCCGACCACGCCGCGGAAGAATGCCTCCCCGCCGGTGGCCCCGTAGAGCAGCACGTTGCCGGCGACGATGTTGTGCTCGGCCGCGAACCGGGCTTCGTGCGGCGGCCGAACGACGATCCGGCCGCCGGACAGGCCCTTGCCGGCGTAGTCGTTGGCGTCCCCTTCGAGCCGCAGCGTGATCCCGCGCGGCAGGAACGCCCCGAACGACTGCCCGGCGGAGCCGGTGAAGGTGATGTCGATGGTGCCCTCGGCCAGGCCGTCACCGCCGTACCGGCGGGTCACCTCGGCGCCCAGCATGGTGCCGACGGTGCGGTTGACGTTGCGCACCGGCAGCTCGAGGCGGACCGGGGCGCCGTCCTGCAGCGCCCCCTCGCAGAGCGCGATCAAGGTATTGTCCAGCGCCTTGTCCAGGCTGTGGTCTTGAGGGATCCGCTGGTGGCGACTCTCGTCCGGCCCGATCTCGGGAACGTAGAAGATCGGCGCCAGGTCGAGCCCGGCAGCCTTCCAGTGATCGATCGCCTCCCGGGTGTCGAGCAGCTCCGCGTGCCCAACGACCTCGGCGACCGAGCGGAAGCCCAGGGCGGCCAGGTGCTCGCGGACCTCTTCGGCGACGTAGCGGAAGAACGTGACGACGAACTCCGGCCGGCCGGCGAACCGGGCGCGCAGCACCGGGTTCTGGGTGGCGATCCCGACCGGGCAGGTGTCGAGGTGACAGACCCGCATCATGATGCAGCCGCTGACCACCAGCGGGGCGGTGGAGAAGCCGAACTCCTCGGCGCCCAACAGCGCTCCGATGACCACGTCCCGCCCGGTCTTGAGCTGGCCGTCGACCTGCACCACGATCCGGTCGCGCAGGTTGTTGAGCAGCAGCGTCTGCTGGGTCTCGGCCAGCCCGAGCTCCCAGGGCGCGCCGGCGTGCTTGAGCGAGGTCAGGGGTGCGGCACCGGTGCCGCCGTCGTGCCCGGAGATCATCACGACGTCCGCATGCGCTTTGGACACCCCGGCCGCGACCGTGCCGACGCCGACCTCGGCGACCAGTTTGACGTTGATCCGGGCCTGGTGGTTGGCGTTCTTCAGGTCATGGATGAGCTGGGCCAGGTCCTCGATCGAGTAGATGTCGTGGTGCGGCGGCGGCGAGATCAGGCCGACCCCGGGGGTGGAGTAGCGGGTCTTGGCGACCCACGGGTAGACCTTGGCGCCCGGCAGCTGGCCACCTTCGCCGGGCTTGGCGCCCTGCGCAATCTTGATCTGGATGTCATCGGCGTTGACCAGGTACTGGCTGGTCACCCCGAACCGGCCGGAGGCTACCTGCTTGATGGCCGAGCGCTTGGAGTCCCCGTTGGGCAAGGGCACGAACCGCTCGGGGTCCTCGCCGCCTTCCCCGGTGTTGGACCGGCCACCGAGGCGGTTCATGGCGATCGCCAGCGTCTCGTGCACCTCGGCCGAGATCGAGCCGTAGGACATGGCTCCGGTAGAGAACCGCTTGACGATCTCAGATGCCGGCTCCACCTCCTCGATCGGCACCGGTGGCCGCTGGCCGGTCCGGAATTGGAACAATCCGCGCAGCGTGCCCAGCCGGAGGGACTGCTCGTCGACCGCGCGGGTGTATTCCTTGAAGATCGTGTACTGCTTTGACCAGGTGGAGTGCTGCAGTTTGAAGACGGTCTCGGGGTTGACTAGGTGCAGCTCACCCTCGCGCCGCCACTGGTACTCCCCGCCGATCTCCAGACCGCGGTGCGCCAGCTCGGTCGCGTTCTCCGGGTAGGCCCGGGCGTGCCGGGCTGCGACCTCGGCAGCGATCACGTCCAGGCCAACGCCGCCCAGCCGGCTGGTGGTGCCGGTGAAGTACTCGTCCACCAGCGCCTGCGACAGCCCGATCGCCTCGAAGACCTGTGCTCCGGTGTAGGAGGCGACAGTCGAGATGCCCATCTTGGACATCACCTTGAGGACACCCTTGCCCAGCGCCTTGATGTAGTGCCGGACGGCCTGCTGCGGTTCCAACCCCGGCACGGCACCGTGGCGGATGTGGTGCTCGACGGTCTCGAAGGCCAGGTAGGGGTTGACCGCCGAGGCGCCGTACCCGATCAGCAGGGCGACGTGGTGCACCTCGCGGGCGTCGCCGGCCTCGACCAGCAGCGCCACCTTGGTCCGGGTGCGCTCGCGGATCAAGTGATGGTGCACGGCCGAGGTCAGCAGCAGCGACGGGATCGGCGCCAAGGTGGCGGAGGAGTCCCGGTCGGACAGCACGACGATCCGGGCACCTTCTGTGATCGCCTGGTCGACCAGCCGGCAGATGGCCTCCAGCCGCTGGCGAAGCGCCTCGCCGCCCCCCGCGATGTCGTACAGCCCAGAGATCGTCACCGCGGCGAAGCCGGGCATGTCGCCGTCGTGGTTGATGTGAACGATCTTGGCCAGCACGTCGTTGTCGATCACTGGGAAGGGCAGCACGACCTGCCGGCAGGAGACGGCCGAGGGCTCGAGCAGGTTACCCTCGGCGCCGAGGGTGCCGGCCAGCGACGTGACCAGCTCCTCGCGGATGGCGTCCAGCGGTGGGTTGGTGACCTGGGCGAAGAGCTGCGTGAAGTAGTCGAACAGCAGCCTCGGCCGCTCCGACAGCACGGCAACCGGCGTGTCGGTGCCCATCGAGCCGATGGGATCGGCCCCGGTACGGGCCATCGGCGTGAGCAGGACGCGCAGCTCCTCCTCGGTGTAGCCGAAGGTCTGCTGGCGGCGGAGCACCGATTCGTGGCTGTAGACCACGTGCTCGCGATCAGGTAGGTCCCCGAGCCGGACCAGCCCGGCGTGCAACCACTCGTCGTAGGGCAGCGCGGCGGCCAGCTCGGCCTTGATCTCGGCATCGCCGACGATCCGCCCCTTGGCGGTGTCGACGAGGAACATCCGGCCCGGCTGAAGCCGACCCTTCTCCACCACGCTGGCCTGGTCGATCTCCAGCACACCGGCCTCGCTGGCCAACACCACCAGGCCGTCGTTGGTCACCCAGTAGCGCGCCGGACGCAGCCCGTTGCGGTCGAGCACGGCGCCGATCACTGTGCCATCGGTGAACGCCACCGCGGCCGGGCCGTCCCAGGGCTCCATCACGGTGGCGTGGAACTCGTAGAAGGCCCGGCGCGCCGCGTCCATCTCGGCGTGGTTCTCCCACGCTTCGGGGATCATCATCAGGACGGCGTGCGGCAACGACCGCCCACCCATGTGCAGCAGCTCGAGCACCTCGTCGAAGGAGGCGGAGTCGCTCGCACCCGGCGTACAGATCGGAAACAACCGCTGCAGATCACCGGGGATGAGGTGGCTGGCGAGCAACGCCTCCCGCGCCCGCATCGAGTTGCGGTTGCCCTGGACGGTGTTGATCTCCCCGTTGTGGGCGATGTAGCGATAGGGGTGGGCCAGCGGCCAGGACGGGAAGGTGTTGGTGGAGAACCGGGAGTGCACCAGCACCAATGCGGAGGCGAAGCGGGGGTCGCTCAGGTCGGGGAAGAACCGCCGCAGCTGCGCGGTGGTCAACATCCCCTTGTAGACGACGGTGCGGGTGGACAGGCTGGCGAAGTAGAGCCCGGCCTCGTGCTCCACCCGCTTGCGGACCACGAACGCCCGCCGCTCCAGCGCGGCGCCGGCCAGGGCTGGCTCGGCAGCGCCCGGTTCGGCGGGTCCACGTTCCGCGGGGTCGCCGGCCAGGAACACCTGGCGAAAGCGCGGCATCACCGACCGGGCGGTCGGGCCGAGGTCGGTCGGGTCGGTCGGCACATCCCGCCACCCCAGCACCCGCAGCCCCTCACCGGCGGCGATGGCTGCTACCTTTTCGACGGCCGTGGAGCAGCCGGCGTCGTCGGTGGGTAGGAACGCCATCCCCACGGCGTACGTCGCCGCGCCGGCCACCGGGTCGGGCAGCGCGAACCCGGCCACCGCCCGCAGGAACTCGTCCGGCACCTGAGTCAGAACCCCGGCCCCGTCCCCGGAGGCGACCTCGGCGCCCGAGGCGCCGCGGTGGTCGAGATTGCGCAGCGCCGTCAGCCCGGCGGCGACCAGGTCAGCGCTGCGGCGGCCGTGCATGTCCACGACAAAGGCGACCCCGCATGCGTCGTGCTCCCGGCCACCGTCGTAGAGACCTTGCGGCGCGGGCGTGCCTGCAAGCATGGAACCGTCCTGAGGGTCGCGAGTTGGCTGGAAGTGAGGGCCGAAGGAGGTGGAGCGATGTGCCAGTGTCGGCGGCGCAGCGGCTGCCGTAGGGCCGCCACGGTGGGGCCAGGACAGCGGTTACCGACCGGACTTAGGGAGCCGGCCGGAACCGCAAAGCGAAGCCTACGACGCGCTCGGGCGTCTCCCCAATTGGGGCTCCGACAGCGGCTCGCGCGCCGGGCGACTACCCGAGCCGGCCACCGACCAGGTGGCCGATCGCATATGTGACCGCGGCCGCAGCGGCGCCGAAGAGTAGCTGGCGGGCGCCGCTGGAGAGGGCGGTTCGGCGGGTGAACCGGGAGACGAACGCGCCGGCGGCGAACAACCCGAGCCCGGCCAGCAGCAACGCCGGCAGCAGGGAGTGGGCGCCGAGCAGGTAGGGCAGCAGCGGCAGGAGGGCCCCGAGGGCGAACGCGCAGAACGAGGACCAGGCCGCCGTCATCGGCCTCGGCAGGTCGTCCGGGTCGACGCCGAGCTCCTCGCGGGTGTGCACCCGCCAGGCCGTTTCATGGTCCGCGGAGAGCTGGCGGGCCACCTCGCGGGCCAACGGCTCATCCAGACCGCGGCTCAGGTAGAGACTGGCGAGCTCGGCCTCCTCGGCCCGCGGCGAGCGCTTGAGCTCGGCTTTCTCGATCTCGATCTCGGCCTGAGTCAGCTCGGTCTGCGAGGCCACCGAGGTGTACTCGCCGGTGGCCATCGAGAACGCCCCGGCCACCAGCCCGGCCAGGCCGGTCAGGCCGATCTGGTGAGCGCTCACCCCGCCGCCGGCCACGCCGGCGATCAATGCGAAGTTCGACACCAGGCCGTCGGTCGCGCCGAACACCGCCGGCCGCAGCCAGCCGCCGGTGACGTCGCGGTGCCGGTGACCGATCGGGTGCTCATCGTCGCCGGAGAGGGCCGACGCCCCGGTCGCGGGGGTCGCGGGGACGGGGTCTGCGGGCATGCTCACGGCGCCAGCGTACGACTGAGACTGCGACTGCGACTGCGATTGGGCGACTGGGCGACTGGGACTACGCGGCTGGGCCGCCGTCCGTCGCGGCGGCTACCGGCACCCGCTGGACGGTCTCCTCCCGACCGGAACCCCGGCGCAGCCAGATGTAGGCGACGGCGCCGAGGAACACCGCCACGCTGGTCCACTCGTTCAGCCGCAGGCCCAGGATGCGGTTCGCCGGATCGATTCGCAGCGCCTCGATCCAGGCCCGGCCCGCTGTGTACGCCGCCAGGTAGAGCGCGAACGCCCGGCCGGCGCCCAGCCGGAACCGACGGTCGGCCCAGATCACCAACCCGGCGACGCCGACGTCCCACAGCGACTCGTAGAGGAACGTCGGGTGGTAGAGCCCAATCTCCGGCGTCTCCACCGGCCGGTGCGCCGGGTCGATCCGCAGCGCCCACGGCAGCGTCGTCGGCCGGCCGAACAGCTCCTGGTTGAAGTAGTTGCCGAACCGGCCGATGGCCTGCGCCAGCGCGATCCCGGGGGCGATGGCGTCGCCGAAGGCACCCAGCGCCGCGCCCCGGCGGCGGCAGCCGATCCACGCCCCCACGCCGCCGAGGGCGACCGCGCCCCAGATCCCCAGGCCGCCCCGCCAGATGTAGAGCGCCTCGATCGGGCGCCGGCCGTGGCCGAAGTAGAGCTCAGGGTCGGTGAGCACGTGGTAGAGCCGGCCGCCGACCAGCCCGAACGGCACCGCGATCGTGGCGATGTCGGCGACGGTGCCGGGCAGTCCGCCCCGGGCGACCCAGCGCCGCTCGCCCAGCCAGACCGCGACGACGATGCCGACGATGATGGCCAGCGCGTAGGCCCGGATGGGGACCGGCCCCAGGTGCCACACCCCGCGAGCGGGGCTGGAGATCGACGCCGTCACCATGGCAGCGATGATCCGGCGCGCGCTGATCCGGTACGGCCAGGTACCGGCACCGTCACCGGTTGCGCCGCCAGATGTCGGGGGTCAGCACCGGTCGGCCGCTGCGCACGCCAGCCGCCAGCTCTGCCGCCAGCTCCCCCACCGCGGCCGCACCAGCCGACTCGGACGGTGCGTCCAGCAGCCGGCGGACGAAAGCGGAACCGACGATCACCCCGTCCGCGTACGCCGCGACCTCGGCGGCCTGAGCGCCGCTGCCGACCCCGAGCCCGACCGCAACCGGCAGGTCGGTGACTTCGCGGACCCGGGCCACCAGCTCGCCAGCCCGGTTACTCACCGACTCTCGAGCGCCGGTGACGCCCATTGTCGACGCCGCGTAGACGAACCCGCGGGTGACCTCGGCGACCCGGCGCAGCCGCTGCTGCGACGACGACGGCGCCACCAGGAACACCGGATCCAGCCGGTGCGCGGTCGCGGCGGCAATCCAGTCCGCGGCCTCCTCCGGCAGCAGGTCCGGGGTGATCGCCCCGGCGCCACCGGCCGCGGCCAGGTCCGCGACGAACCGCTCGACGCCGTAGTGGTCCACCGGGTTCCAGTAGGTCATGACGACCGTGGGCACGCCGGTCGCCGCCACCGCCGCCACCGTGCGCAGCACGTCGGCGGTCCGGGTGCCGGTCCGCAGCGCCGCGTCCACGGCCTCCTGGATGGTCGGGCCGTCCATCAGCGGGTCGGAGTAGGGCAGCCCGACCTCGACCACGTCCACCCCGGCCTCGACCATGGCGGCGAAGGCGGCCACGGCCCCCTCGTACGACGGGTAACCGGCCGGCAGGTAGCCGACCAGGGCCGCCCGACCCTCCGCTCGGGCAGCGGCGAAGGCGTCCGCGAGCGCGCTCACCAGCCGGTGCCCTCGTCGTCCGCGGCGGCCTTCGCCAGCTCCGCGGCCGCGATCTCCTCGGCCGAGAGCAGCTCGAACCAGCGGGCGGCGGTGTCCACGTCCTTGTCGCCGCGGCCGGAGAGGTTCACCAGGACGACGAGCTCGCGTGGTTCCCGGCCGGCGGCCACCTGCTCGCGGCCCCAGTCGCAGGCGCCGGCGAAGGCGTGCGCGCTCTCGATCGCCGGGATGATGCCCTCGGCCTCGCACAGCCGTTGGAAGCACGCCATCGCCCAGGCGTCGGTCACCGCCCGGTAGCTGGCCCGGCCGGTGTCGTAAAGCCAGGCGTGCTCGGGGCCGACCCCGGGGTAGTCCAGGCCGGCGGAGATCGAGTGCGTGGGCAGTGTCTGCCCGTCGTCGTCCTGCAGCAGGTAGGTGCGCATGCCGTGCAGCACGCCGGGCGAGCCACCCACGATCGTCGCCGCGTGCCGACCGGTGGCTACGCCGTCGCCGGCCGCCTCCACCCCCAGCAGCGCGACCCCGTCGTCGGGGACGAACGCGGAGAAGATGCCGATCGAGTTGGACCCGCCGCCGACGCAGGCAACCACGACGTCGGGCAGTCGACCGACGAGATCGAGCACCTGTCCCCGCGCCTCGACCCCAATGACTCGCTGGAAGTCTCGGACCATCATCGGGAACGGGTGCGGCCCCATCACCGACCCGATCACGTAGTGGGTCGTCTCCACGTTGGTCACCCAGTCGCGCATCGCCTCGGTGATCGCGTCCTTCAGCGTGCGCGAGCCGGTGCTGACCGGGACGACGGTGGCGCCGAGCAGCCGCATCCGGACGACGTTCAGCGCCTGGCGGCGGGTGTCCTCCTCGCCCATGTAGACCACGCACTCCAGGCCGAGGAAGGCACAGGCGGTGGCCGTCGCCACGCCGTGCTGGCCGGCGCCGGTTTCGGCGATCACCCTCGTCTTGCCCATCCGGCGGGTGAGCAGGGCCTGGCCGAGCGCATTGTTCAGCTTGTGGGAACCGGTGTGGGCCAGGTCCTCACGCTTGAGCAGGATCCGGGCGCCGCCGGCGTGCTCGGCCAGGCCCCGGGCGTCGGTGAGCGGCGTGGGCCGCCCGACGTAGGTCCGCAGCAGCCGGTCCAGCTCGCCGGTGAAGGCGGGATCGGCGCAGGCTTCGGCGTACGCCGTGGTCAGCTCGTCCAGCGCGACCACCAGAGCCTCGGGGACGAAACGCCCGCCGTACGGGCCGAAGTGGCCGCTGGCGTCCGGCCGGGTCGCCTCGCCGCCGACTGCGACGGTGGCGTCCGGGGCCGTGGCCTCGACCTGCGTCCTGGTCGTCACCGCGGGTCTCCCCGGTTGGCCGGATGCGCGCCGGCGGTGACCAGCTCGGCGATGGCTTGGCGGGGATGGCCGCCGGAGACCGCGCACTCCCCCACCAGCACCGCGTCCGCGCCCGCGGCGGCATAGGCCAGCAGGTCGTGCGGACCGCGGATGCCGGACTCGGCCACCTTGACGGCGGTGTCCGGCAGCAGCGGGGCCAGCCGGCCGAACACCTCGCGATCCACCTCGAGGGTGTGCAGGTTGCGGGCGTTGACCCCGACGACGCGGGCACCGGCGTCGAGGGCGCGGCCGAGCTCCGGCTCGTCGTGCACCTCGACCAGCGCCGTCATCCCGAGGGACTCCACCCGCTCTAGCAGGCCGACCAGCACCGACTGCGGCAGCGCGGCGACGATGAGCAGGACCAGGTCGGCGCCGTGGGCGCGCGCCTCCCAGACCTGGTACGGCGAGACCACGAAGTCCTTGCGCAACACCGGCAGGTCCACGGCGGCGCGGACGGCGTCGAGGTCGGCCAGGCTGCCGCCGAACCGACGTCGTTCGGTCAACACGCTGATGACGCACGCGCCGCCGGCCACGTAGTCGCAGGCCAGACCACCGGGGTCCGCGATGGTCGCCAACGCGCCCTTGGATGGTGACTGCCGCTTGACCTCGGCGATGACGGACACGCCGGGAGCGCGCAACGCGGCGACGGCGTCCAGAGCGGGGTCCTGCCGGGCGGCCCGCTGGCGCAAACTGGCCAGTGGCGTCGCGGACTCGCGGTCGGCCAGGTCGCAGCGGACGCCGACGATGATCTCGTCGAGCACCGTCACGCGCCAGGTCTCCCCTCGCACCGGGGTAAGGACTCGATGCTAACCGCCGGGCTGCTGAATGCCGGCGCGTGGGGGCGCTGGCGCGGGGGTAACCGGGGCCGGTGGAGTGCGGCGCAGCCGCACCGTGAAGCGGGCTCCGCCTTCGGCCGCTCGGTCGGCGAGCGCGGTCCCGCCGAGCCGGGCCACGAGCCCAGCGACCAGGGCCAGACCGACGCCGGTGCCCACCCGGCGTACGCCGCGGTAGCGGTCATACAGCGCCGAGCGCTCGAAGGCGACGCGGCAGTCGTCTTCGGTCAGACCGGGACCGCCATCGCAGACCTCGACCACGGCGTCGCCGCCATCGGCGCGGGCGGCCAGCACGATCGGGCTGCCGGCCGGGGTGACCCGCAGCGCGTTCTCCGCCAGTCCGTCGATGATCTGGCGCAGCCGGGTGGGGTCGGTGACGACCGGCAGCGGTGCCGACGGTGTCTCCAGCGTGAACGACACGCCTTCGTCGGCGCACCGGGCTGCCCACACCGTCCCGGCCGCCCGCAGCACTTCGGTCAGGTCCACCTCGTCCAGGTCGATTCGGAAGTCGTCGGCGCCGAGCCGGGCCAGATCCAGCAGGTCGGTCACCAGCCGCTCCAGCCGCCCGGACTCCGCGAGGATCACCGCCGCGGTGGGGGCGACCTCGTCGGCGGTAGTGACCCCATCGGCGAGCGCCTCGGCGAAGCCCTGCACCGCCGTGAGCGGGGTGCGCAGCTCGTGCGACACCGACAGCAGGAACTCGCGCTGCCGACCTTCGCTGGTCTGCAGGGCGCCCGCCAGGCTGTTGAGCGCCTCGGCCACGTCCGCCACCTCGGCCGGACCCGCCGGCGTCAGCCGGACGGCGCGCTCGCCCGCGGCCAGCCGGTGTGCGGCCGCCGCGGCGCGCTGCAGCGGCCGCGCCAGCCGGCGGGCGAGGACGACACCGGCAACCGCCGCGCCGGCCAGCCCGATGAGCAGCGCCACCAGGATCCGCCGGCTGCCGCTGGCGGCGACCCCGCCGACGACGCTCTCCCTCTGGACGAGCACAACGCCGCCGCCGGCCTCCAGCGCCCGGCCTTCGACCAGCACCCGGTTCCCGCCCAACCGGGTCACCCGAGAGACCGGCTGGTCCGCGGACAACGCCGTCCGGTCGGCCTCGGTGAGCACCCCAGCGGCCACCCCGGTCTCCCGCCCGGCTGCCGTGAGTACGACCACCTGGATGTTCTGCTGGGTGAAGATCCGGTCGATCCGGCGGTTGGCCGGACTGAGCAGTCCCGGTGCCCCGGCGAGGATCTCGGCCTGCCGGCCCAGCGTCGCGCGGGCCTGGGACTCCGCCGCCCCGCGGATCAGCGGGAACGACACCGCCCCGGCGAGCAGCACGGCGACGGCGGCCACGGCGGTGGTGGCCAGCGCGGTCTGCCACGCCAGGCCCGGTCGATGGCGCCGCGGCGGCATGTCAGCCGTCGGCGGCGTACCCGACGCCGCGCACCGTGCGAATTGGGCTGGCCGGGCCCAGCTTGGCCCGCAGCTGGGCGACATGGACGTCGACGGTGCGGGTGCCGGCGGCCGCGGCGTACCCCCAGACTTCGGAGAGCAACTGCTCGCGGGAGAACACTCGGCCGGGCCGGCGCATCAGGTAGGCCAGCAGGTCGAACTCGGTGGTGGTCAGCGCCACCTCGGTCCCGGCGGCGAACATCCGCCGACGGGCAGGGTCCAACGTCACCTCGCCAACGGTGGTGACGCGCTCGTCGGCGGCGCCACCGCCGGAGCTGCGACGCAACACCGTCTTCACCCGGGCCACCAGCTCGCGCGGCGAGAACGGCTTGGTGATGTAGTCGTCGGCACCCAGTTCCAGCCCGACTACCCGGTCCACCTCGTCCTCGCGGGCGGTAACGAACAGCACCGGCGTCCAGTCGCCGTCCGCGCGCAACGCCCGGCAGACCTCGGTGCCGTCGAGAATCGGCAGCCCAACGTCCAGGATGATCGCGACCGGGTGCAGGGCGCGGGCCGCGGCCAGGCCGGCCCGGCCGTCGGCCTCCACCTGGACGCCATACCCGGCCCGGCTGAGGTAGAGCCGCTCCAGGTCGGCGATCGCCTTCTCGTCCTCCACCACGAGCACGAGACCCTTGCTCTCGCCCATCAACCACCACCCTCTGCCACCAGGGTACGTTGCTGATCATCCCCAGAGCGTCGGCCACGTGTTCGGGCCGTGTTAGGGCCGTGTGGCCGGTACGGCGTGGCGCGGCCCGAAACAGTGCCGACGGCGGGTGAAGCCCCGGAGCAAGCTCGCCTCAGGTGGTCGGGTCTTCGCCGCGGTCGATCGCGTCCCACTGGGCGGCCTCGCCGGCAACGGCCGCCGAGCTGGACGTGCGGCTGGCCGCCGCTCCGCTCGGGGCGTCGTACCGGGCGCTCATGGCGGGCCAGCGCCGACCGCGGAAGACCGTGAGCGCTCCGGCGGCGAAGATCAGGGCACCGCCGACCGCGGCGACGACCGGCCAGACCGTGGAGGTAACCGTGACCGCCGAGCCGGCCGCGGCAGCGTTCGGCACTCGCTCCGCCAGGGCGGCGGAGTCGCGCACTCGAGCGCCACTGACGGCCGGCAGCGAGGCGAGCATCGCGGCCCCGGTGAGTACCAGCAGACCGCCGAGCGCCACCCGGCCCCAGCCGCGGGCGGCCGCCACCGCCACCACCCCGGCCAGGCCGACCAGGGCAGCCGCGCCCACCGGCGGCGCCAGCACTCGCCCGGACAGCGCCACGGTGAGCAGCGACAACGGCGGCGGCTGACGAACGGTGACGTGTGCCCACGGCTGCCCGGCGGCGACGAGGCCGAGGACGGCGCCGGCCAGACACAGCGCTACCGCGATCCCGAGCTCGCGTCCCAACTGCCGGCGGACAGCCGTCGGCGCGGCCCCGCTCACCCGACGCGGCGCAGCGACTCGGCCGCGGCCAATGCCTGCAGCACGACCGCTGCCTTGTTCCGGCACTCCTGGTCCTCGGTCGCCGGGTCGGAGTCGGCGACGATGCCGGCCCCGGCCTGCACGTACGCCCGGCCGGCGCGCAGCACGACCGTGCGGATGGCGATGGCGGTGTCGGAGTCGCCGCCAAAGCCAAGGTAGCCGACGGCACCGCCGTACAGCCCACGTCGGGTCGGCTCCAGCTCCTCGATGATCTCCATCGCCCGCGGCTTCGGCGCGCCGGACAGGGTGCCGGCCGGGAAGCAGGCGGTCAGCACGTCGTACGCCGTCCGGTCGGCGGTGACCTCACCGACCACCGTGGACACGATGTGCATCACGTGGCTGTAGCGCTCGACCGACATGAACTCGACCACGTCCACGGTGCCGGGGACGCACACCCGGCCCAGGTCGTTGCGGCCAAGATCGACGAGCATCACGTGCTCGCTGCGCTCCTTGGGGTCGGCGAGCAGGTCCGCGGCCAGCGCCGCGTCCTGCTCCGGGGTGGCGCCCCGCGGCCGGGTGCCCGCGATCGGGTGCAACATCGCCCGGCCGGCGGTCACCTTGACCAGAGCCTCCGGGCTGGACCCGACCACGTCGTGGTCGGTGAACCGGAGCAGGTACATGTACGGGCTGGGATTCGAGGCCCGCAGCACCCGGTAGACGTCGAGCGCTTGCGCGGTCGTCGCCACCTCGAACCGCTGGCTGAGACAAACCTGGAACGCCTCGCCGGCCCGGATCTCCTCCTTTACCTGCTCGACCGCCGCCGGGTAACCGGCCGCCGGCGCCGTACCGACGAAAGCCGGCGGGCCGGACGAGGCCAATGTCGACACGGTCGACTCGGCCGGCTTGGCCAAATCGGTAGTCATGGCGTCCAGGCGACCCAGCGCGTCGTCGTACGCCGCCTCGATTACCGCCGGCTGCGGCTCCGGACCCAGCAGCGCGTTGGCGACGAGCAGCACCGAGCCTTCGGCGTGGTCGAGCACAGCCAGGTCGGTCGCCAGCAGCATGGCGATCTCCGGCAGATGCAGGTCGTCCACCGCCAGCGACGGCAACCGCTCCAGCCGGCGTACGGCGTCATAGCTCAGGTAGCCGACCAGGCCACCGGACAGCGGCGGCAGCCCGGGCAGCGGGGCTCCGCGCAGCGCGAGCGTGCTCGCCCGCAGCACCGCCAGCGGATCTCCGGCCGCGGGCACGCCGGGCGGCCGCTGGCCGTGCCAGACCGCCTGCCCGCCGGCCTCGGTCAGGGTCGCGGCGGAGCGGACACCGATAATGGAGTAGCGCGACCAGACGCCGCCGTGCTCCGCTGACTCCAGCAGGAACGTGCCCGGGCCGCCGGCCAACTTGCGGTAGGCGCCGACCGGCGTCTCCCCGTCGGCGAGCAGCCGGCGGGTCACCGGTACGACGGGAAAGTCGCGCGCCAGGGCAGCGAACTCCTCCCGGCCCGGGCGCAGGACGCCGGTGGTCACGTGGCTGAGGGGGCTGGCGAGGTGCGAGCGCCCGGGACCCCCACGACGGCGGGCAGTAGGTCGGCGTCGAAGCAGGTGCGCTCGCCGGTGTGGCAAGCGGCGCCGATCTGGTCGACCTGGACCAGCACGGTGTCGGCGTCGCAGTCCAGCGCGACCGAGCGCACCCACTGCTGGTGACCCGATGTCTCCCCCTTCACCCAGTACTCGCCTCGGCTGCGGCTCCAGTAGGTGCACCGGCCGGTGGTCAGCGTGCGGTGCAGCGCCTCGTCGTCCATCCAGCCCACCATCAGCACTTCACCGGTGTCGTGCTGCTGGGCGATGGCTGGCACCAGGCCGTCGGCGTCGCGCTTGAGCCGGGCAGCGATGGCCCTGTTGAGGTGGGATGGACGGGCGGGTCCAGGCATGGTCGCCATTGTGCCGGGTGCGGCACCCAGCGCGGACTCGGCCACGGGCGACCGATGAGTTCCCGCCGGTGTGGTGGTCTAACGAGGACAGGACGCAGCACCCGACAGGTCGCTGCCCGAAGGAGGAATGGATGCCCAAGATCACACCTTGCCTGTGGTTCGACACCGAAGGCGAACAGGCGGCGCAGCACTACACGTCGGTGTTTCCTGACTCGAGGATCTCCGACGTGGCCCGCTACGGTCCCGCCGGACCCCGGCCAGAGGGGACGGTCATGACAGTGGCCTTCTCACTCGACGGCCAAGAGTTTCTCGCGTTGAACGGCGGTCCGGAGTATGCATTCACCGAGGCAATCTCGTTTCAGGTCCACTGCGCAACCCAGGAAGAGGTCGACCACTACTGGAGCAAGCTCTCCGAGGGCGGTGAAGAAGGCCCTTGCGGCTGGCTGAAGGACGCCTACGGCGTGTCCTGGCAGATCGTTCCGACCGTGTTGCCCGAGCTGATTCAAGATCCCGATCCGGAGAAGTCCGAACGGGTCATGCGCGCGATGTTCACCATGAAGAAGCTAGAGATCGACGCTTTGCGAGCAGCCGCGGCGCCGGCCTAGCTACTCATGACATTCATCATGGGACGGACGTGTGTCGGCGACCAAGACTGGTGATCGCAGGCACTGCCGCGCGGGCGGCTGCGGGCGGACGCTCCGGGTATGGACGATTCCCGCATCATCACCATTGAGGATCTTTGGCGCCGCTACGGCGGGCCGGGACGGCGAGGCTAACAGCCATGAGGGCGGCGATCGCCGCCGAACGCCACGACCTGGCGGCGGTGCTACGCCATCGAGTTCGACTTTGCGCCCACCGACTGCTCATCCGCTCCAGCGACGGTTGGGAGCGGGCGGTGGCACTGGAACCCAAGTCGGTGGCCCAGTTCTACGCCGAGGTGATGGCCGCCCTGCGGGAGCTCACCCTTGAGGTCTCGATCCGGACCACTGGCACCGAAGCGGAGCACGCGATCCCGTTCCAGGACGACCACGAGCACGCCTCCTACGACCTCGACCATGTCCGGCGGTTCTGGCAACAGCTGGTGCCGGCGGCGGGCATATTCAAGTTGCCATCCGCTTCGATCACCAACGCCACATCGAGTTTCGAGAGGTTGGCGATCCGGCTGACCATGCTCGGGTGGCCGTCGATGCCCACCCGCCGCCGGAGCTCGAGCTCGTCGAGTTGCTGCGCGTGCTGGGCGCCGGGGTCACCCCTTACGGGCCGCGGCTCAGCGCGGCGTCGCGATCGGTGCGGCTCGCTGGCACCGCCCACGGCGGCGTCGCGCTCCAGATTCCGTCCGGGCGGTGGGCCAACTCCCAACCGGCGTGCACCAACCGGTGATGGCGCCGGCAGACCAGCGCCAGGTTGGCCAGGTCGGTG
>Ga0208478_1000083_pt1 | contig 36157 bp, 31 predicted proteins | sample NGESurdeep072012_5_FD_184462 | JGI IMG/M metagenome (GOLD analysis project Ga0208478, IMG submission 184462) | Arctic peat soil microbial communities from Barrow, Alaska - NGEE Surface sample 415-2 deep-072012 (SPAdes) | ecosystem: Environmental > Terrestrial > Soil > Wetlands > Peat ...
TCGCGCCGGTGCTCGGCGTCGCGGCGCAGCGCGGGGTCGCGCAGGAGTGCCGCGATGGCGGCTCTCACCTCGGCGTCGACCCGGTCCACGGTGAGCTTCGCCGCCGGCCCGGCGCCGGTCTCGTCTCCGGGCAGCAGCGCGATGGCACGGTCCAGCGGCAGCCGCACCACCCTCAGGTAGCGGTCGACTGCGGTTCTCGGTAGTGCGAGTGCGTTCACGACTGCTCCTCGGGATCGATGGCGTTGGCTTCCGACTCCGCCTGGCGCGCTTGTTGGCTCAGCCGGATCTCCTCCTTGGCGGCGGCCAGGCGCGCGCGTTCGGCGTCCCGCTCGGCGCGCTCGGCAGCGCTCGTCTGCGCCTCCCGGGTGCGCTCGGCCTCGAGCTGCGTGCGCCCGGCTTCGGCCTGCGCCGCGCGCTCGGCCTCCCGGCGGTCGCGCTCGATCCGCTGCTCGCGATCCCGCTCGGCGACCTCGTTCTCGAGTCGCCGGCGCTCGGTCTCGGTCGCGGTCTGATCCTGCGCGAGCCGCGCTTCATCCTCACGCTGGGCGGCCTCGGCGGCGTGGCGAGCCGCTTCGCGCTCGGCGTCGGCCTGTGCCTGCTGCAGGCGGCCCTCCCGGGCCAGGTCCTCGTTGCCGGCCAGCGAACCGGCGGCTTCCTTCGCTTTCCCGATGACCCGGCCGATCACGCCGCCGGCCGTCTGCTCCGATGTCTCATCAGTCACGTGCTGTCTCCTTGAATTTGAAGGGTGCGCCCCGCCCCGCAGGCGGTGCCCCGGTAGATGGAGGCGTACCCGCTGCCCCGCCGTCCAAACAGACGTTCGTATCGTCGGCGGCGCGCGACCCGCTTGCGGCCCCCCACCCCCTGACCGGTGGGAATTCACCGCAACGACACGAGCCGAGAGGGCGCGACCCGTACATTGGGGTGCTCACCCAACGGAAGGGAGCCCGATGGCTGAGCGGCGCACGAAGATCGTGGCCACGCTGGGACCGGCCAGTGATCCGCCCGAGGTGCTCGACCAATTGCTGGCGGTCGGCGTCGACTGTGTGCGGATCAACTGCTCGCATGGCAGTGCCGAGGACCTGCGGCGACGGGCGGCCGCCGCGCGCGACGCGGCGAGGCGCGCGGGGCGACCCGTGGGCGTGCTGTTCGACCTCCAGGGGCCGAAGCTGCGGCTGTCCTCCGAGACGTTCACGCGGACCGTGAAGCAGGGGGATCTGTTGAGCTTCCGCGGCGCCAACGGCGCGTCCCACGGAGACGGGCTGATCGTCGACTACTCCGACTTCGCGCAGCTGGTCACCGAGCGCTCCGAGTTGGTGATCGGCGACGGCGTGCCCCGCTTCACGGTCGAGCGCGTGGAGGGAGCGCGCATCGCCGCGCGGGCGCTCACCACCGGTCCGGTGTCCGCGCGCAAGGGCGTCAACGTCACCTATGCGCGGCCGAACCTGCCCGCCATCACCGACAAGGACGCGGCCGATCTGGAGCTTGCCGCCGAGTGCGGGGCGGACTTCGTCGCGCTTTCGTTCGTGCGCGGCGGCCGCGACGTCGTCGATCTCCGCGACCGCCTGAGGCTGTTGGGCTCGCCGGCGCGAACGATCGCGAAGATCGAGAAGATCGAGGCCTACGAGCATCTCGACGAGATCCTCGCCGTGGCCGACGGCGTGATGGTCGCACGCGGAGACTACGGCGTCGAGGCCGGTGTGGCCCGGGTGCCGCTGATGCAGAAGGACACGATCACCCGCGCGACCCACATCGGCAAGTGCGTGATCACCGCGACGCAGATGCTCGAGTCGATGATCCACTCGCCCGAGCCGACCCGCGCCGAGGTGGCCGATGTCGCCAACGCCGTAATCGACGGCACCTCGGCGGTGATGCTCTCGGCCGAGACCGCCGCCGGCGAGCACCCGGTCGAGGCGTTACGGGCAATGGCGGAGATCGCCCGGGCGGCCGAGGAGTCACCGGTCATCCACGGGCGGGCGCTCGGCGTCGACCGACACACGTCGGCGGCCGCCGTGCTGTACGCGGCGGTGCAGCTCGCCGAGGCCGTCGATGCGGCCGCGCTGATCATCCCGACGGCGACCGGCGGCGGACCGCGGACGTGCGCAAAGTACCGCTCCGACCGGCCGATCATCGCGCTCGCCGATGACCCCGTCGTGTGCAGTCAGCTGATGCTCGAGTGGGGTGTCCATCCGATCACGCTCGGACCGGCCGACTCGGTGGACGCACTCGTAGAGTCCTCGCTGCTGGCCGGGCGCGACCTCGCCGGGTTGCCGTCGGGGGCGCGCGTGGTGCTGACCGCGGGACGGAGCACCCGCACTCCGGGCGCCACCAGCCTGATCATGGTCCGCGAGATTCCGTGAGCGTCGTGCTGCACGGACCGGCGTAGTCTGCCCCGCCACGATTGGGAGTTCCCACGGATGGCGCGGGCGCGGGCGTGACTTAGCGTCGCACGAGACAGGCGGAGGCCGGTGGGCCCGATCCGCAGCTGAAATGGGGATCGGCTGATCGGCTCTCGCGAACCAACCCGCGGGACCGAGTCCCGAAGAGGGTGAAGACATGCCGGCAGCAAAAGCCAAGCCACGCCCGGCGGCCAAGAAGACGCCCGCCGCCTCCAAGCGCCCGGCGGCGAAGAAGGCGACCCCTACAGCCAAGCGCCCCGCGGCACGCAGCGAGCCGAATGGGAGGAACGCGGTCGAGCGCACCACCGAGCTGTCCGAGGAGGTTCTGCAATCGCTCGAGGAGGGCGCGCGAGCCGCCATCGATGCGGTGCGGAAGTTCGTCGAAACCGTCGACCAGGCGCTGCCGCTGCCCGGCGAGGGTGCCTCCAAGCGCGAGGAGATCACCGACTCGGCGCTGGAGATGGCACAGCGATTGGTGACGATGCAGTACGACTTCCTGCGCAAGGTCGTCGACAGCGCCGGCAAGGCGCTGCCCGGACTGGACGGCAAGAAGTAGCCGAGCCGAGAGGGAGCGACCGGCCGCAGTCCGGCGCTCCCGTCAGGCGTCCACGCGCAGCAGCATGCGCAGGATCGGTCCCCCCACGAGGCCACCCAACCCGTTCCGGCAGAGGCCGTGCGCCGCCCCGGCTACCCCAGCCCCGGAGGCGGCCTCGGCTGCGGCGCAGGCGTCGCCGGCGCCACCACGCGCACGCTTGCCGACGCGGTGTTGTTGGTGAGCGAGTGCTCCTCGGTCGACGTGCCCACCACCGCCCGGTTCACGAAGACGGAGCCGGCGTCGAGCACGCGGACAGTGAGCGTCACGGTGACCGGGGCGCCCGGCTTGAGCGTGCCCAGGCTGCAGACGATCGTCGCCCCCGTCCGGCAGCGGCCCGAGCGGGCCTGCACCGACACGACGTGCGCGGACCCGAGCGGCTGATCGGCGAGCATCACGTTCTCGGCTGGGTCCGGCCCGCGGTTCGTGACCGTGATCCGGTATCCGACGATCCCGCCGCGCGTGACGGACGCCGCCGATGCGTGCTTGGTGAGGACGAGATCGCTGAGCTGGTACTCGGGTTGTCCCGGCACGTCGGGGTCAGGAGCGGGCGGAGGGTTGATCGGGGGGGGGATCGACCGGGGGCAGCGGGGGCAGCGGAGCGGGTGAGAACGCGTCGGTGAAGACGCAGTGGACAGACGGGTGCGTGGTGGTCAGCGTGACCTCGACCCCCTCCCCGGAGAACGGGATCAGCTCTCCGTTGCACTCCACGGTGCGCAAGGCCCAATCCCCGGCCGGGCTGCCCGCCGGCGCCTGCTCGGTGATCCGGTAGGGACCGAGACGCACCCGGTCGGTCGCGTCGGCCGGCGTGTCGGGGAGCGCCCGGGCCGGCTGACCCGTCACCGTCGTGGTCGCGCCCTGGCGGTACTCGGCTTCGGGGCCGCGCAGCGGCGCGATCAGGAACGAGGCGGTTCCGGTCGCGCCCGTGGTGATCTTGTCCAGCGAGATGATGCCCCGGGGAACGAAGGCGTTGACGAACGTACAGGTCACGCTGCCGGCGCTTGGCACGATGACCACGACCGGCTGGCCGGGGGGCGAGAGGACACCGCCACAGCGGATCTGCCGTGAGCGCCAACGCCCGTCCACGGCCGACGGCTGTCGCTCGCGAATCTCGTACCGGCCGGGTCGCAGCTGCGTCAATGCGGGCACGGCGTCCGCGGGCACACCCGGCTCGACCGTCGTGGCCGCGACGCGATGGGTGCTGCCCGGCCCCGACAGCGGCGTCACCACGTAGGCGAACCGTCCGGCGCCGCCCCGGGTCACCTTGACGATCGTGAGTCCTCCAGGAGGCGGCACGTACGTGTTCTGGTAGGTGCAGGTGACGTGCTCTTCGGAGCGCAGCGCGATCCTCGCCGTCGACCCACTCACGACGACCGTGCTCGCACCGGGACCGCCGCCGACGGCCTGAGCGTGGCAGCTGAGATCGCTCAGCCGGTAGCCGGCGACGGGCGCCTCGGTGACCGACCACACAGAGCCACCGGCGCGGTAGAAGTCCTTCGAGCCGCCAGCGGTGAGCTGGAACCCGGCGGGGTCGTAGGAGATGCTGCCGCTGAACGGGAACGATGGATTGTCACCGGCGGGGGCCCCGATGACCTGCTTGCGGATCGTGATCACCCCCGCCGTCGGCGGCGGTGTCACGTAGAGCGCGTAGCAGAACACGTGCCGCACTCCGGTCGGGAAGAAGACGTACTCGACGTTGTCGCCGTTGAGGTTGTCAGTCGCGCACCGCAGCGCGCCGAACCCGTATTGCGGGCCCGGGAACATCTGGGCCAGGACCGGGTCAGTCGGCGTGCCCCCCTGGACCCACAGCTGGCTGCGGTTGCCCGCCTGGGCGCGCTCCTCAGGGGTGAGCTCGATGGTGGTCGCACCGGCGAGCTGTTGCGTGCCGTCCGGGAGACCGTCCTGATCGAGCAGCGGAGTCTGCCGCTGGGTGACGATGGGCGCGCGCGCGAACGGATTGGTGACGGCCGACAGCGATCCCCACGGACCGGTCGAGGCCTTCGTCCGGTAACCGCGGCCGAGCGTGAACTGCCAGCCGCGGAGGGGTACACACTGGTTCTGGGGCGGGATCTCCTCGGCCGTCGGGTTGACGAGCTGGCCGCTGTCGCCGTATTGCGTGTCCGGCCCCAGGTCCTTCAGGCTCTCGAGGATGTCGTTGCGCGCCCGGTTGGCGAAGATGTCCGTGTAGGCCGGGCACGACCGGGCCGCGAAGGTGACGTAGTACCCCGTGCCCTGCGCGGCGGCCGCGGCCGCCGGGGCGGCCGCGATCACGCTCAGCGCGAGCGCGAGCGCGGCCACCAATACGGGCGCCGGCGCCCGCGCGATTCGGGGCAACAGCCGGCCTCGCCCTACCGGGTCAACAAGTCGCGGATACGAGAAGCGAACCACTCCCTCGATGTCCACTGTAGTCCCCGGCCCAGGCCCTCGTTCACCGATTCAGATCCTCGTTGCGAACCGGTCCACGAGCTCGAGCAGCGGACGCACGGAGATCGGCTTGGTCATGAACGCATCGGTGGCCTCACGGAGCTCAGGCGAGCGCGCGGCATCCGTGGCGTCGGCGGTGAGGATCACGACCGGGATCGCACGCGTGCGGTCGTCGGCGCGCAGCTCGGCGAGGACCGCCTCGCCCTCGAGGTCGGGCAGGTGCAGATCGAGCATGATCAGGTCCGGGCGATGCTCACGGGCCAACTCGAGCCCGAGGGCGCCCATCATCGCGGGAACCAGCTCGACGCTCGGACGGCGGCGCAGAACCGCCTCTACGAAACGGACGTTGGTGACCGTGTCCTCGATGTAGAGGACACGAAAGGCGCGGCCATAGGCGCGGCTGGCGAGCGTTCCCTCGTGATCGTCCTCGGCGGCGACGGCGAGCTCAGGCTCGGGCGCCCGCCGGAGCTCGATCCAGAACGTGCTGCCGACGCCGACCGTGCTCGAGACCCCGATCTGCCCGCCCATGCCCTCGGTCAGGCGGCGCGAGAGCGCCAGGCCCAACCCTGTGCCGGGGATCGCCGTGCTTCCGGCCTCGAGCCGCTGGAAGGGCACGAACAGCTTCGGAAGCGATGCGTCGCCGATGCCATGCCCGGTGTCCGTCACCGAGACCCGCACGGAGTCCTCCTGCGACTGCACCTCGAGCCGCACGGCGCCCCCGGGCCGGTTGTACTTGACCGCGTTGGTGAGCAGGTTGATCACGACCTGCTTGAGCCGGCCATGGTCGGCGAGGACCCAGACCTCCTCCATGCCGTCGGCGTGGGCGCTCAGCTGCATCCCCTCGCGCTGGGCCAGCGGCACCGTCAGCTCGAGCGCGTCTCGCAGGAGCTGCGACAGCGCGACCGGCTCGACCGACATCGTCATCCGGTCGGCCTCGATGCGGGCGATGTCGAGCACCTCGTCGACGAGCTCGAGCAGGTGTTGGCTGGCGTGCTGGATCGTCCTGGCCCAGCCCTGCTGCTCATCGGTGCGCGGATCGAGCGCGAGCAGTTCGCTGAAGCCGCCGATCGCAGTCAGCGGCGTGCGGAGCTCGTGACTCATGCGCGACAGGAACTCGTTCTTGGACGCGCTCGCGGCCCGCAGCTTCTCGTTGGCGTGCTGGAGCTCGGCCGAGCGGCGCAGGATCTCCGCCTCCATGCTCTCGGTGCGATCGCGGAGCTCGGTCGTCTCCGCCATCTGCTCGGCGCGGCGCTGCTCGAGCGCCACGAACTCGGTCACATCCTCGACCCGGTGGATGATGTACTCCAGCCCGCCGGCGGAGTCGAGCACCGGCGAGTTGACGGGGCTCCACCACCGCACCTCGAACCCGCCCCCCTCCCGTTCGGGACGCCGGATGTCGTACTTCTGCACCGCCATCGCGTCGGCCACCCGCCCGCGACGGACGCGCTCGAGTGACGCCCGCAGGTTGTCCTCGCCGGTGGCGTGAACGTCATCGGGATTGTCGGGAAACACGTCGAAGATGCCGCGTCCGACGATGTCTGCGCGCTCGGTCATCGTGGCGGCGAGGTAGGCGTCGCTCACGGCGACGATGCGCAGCTCGGGATCGAGCACGAGATAGAGCCCGGGCGCACGCTCGAACAGGGCCCGGAAGTCGATCTCCCTCCTCTCACTCGCTCCGTTCGGCCCTGATGTCACTTGATCCTCGCCCACGCACGGTGCCTTGCCGGGCGGATCGTAGCGACGAAACGACGCAACTACACGGCGGCGGCGGCGAGCGATCGGCGCTCGAGATCCATCACATCGGCCAGCAACGCGTAGGAGCGCCTGCGGGCACCGTGGTCGTGTGTGATCGTGACCACGATCACCTCCTCGGCGCCGTACTCGGCAGCCAGCTGCTCGATCCCCGCTCGGACCGTGGCCGGAGCGCCGATGATGCCGCGGCGGCCCGGCAGCCCGGCAGCCGCCGGGCGGCCTTCGTGCTCCAGGAACGCGGCCGCCGTCTCGGGCGTGGGCACGGCGATCAGCTCGCCGCGACGGAGCAGCGCCAGCGTCATCCGGCTGCTCGTCGCCAGGTGCTGCGCCTCCTCATCGGTGGGCGCGCACAGCACCCAGGCGGCGACCGCGGTCCGCGGCGCGGTCAGGTCGCGATGGGCGGCGAAGCGCTCCCGGTACAGCGCGGCGATCTCCGCCCCCGACGGGTTGATGAAGTCGGCGAACGCGTAGGGCAGGCCGAGCTCGCCGGCCCAGATTGCGCTCTGCGGCGAGGACCCGAGCAGCCACGGCACCGGGAGCTCGGGGCGCCCCGGGAGTGTCGCCGCGAGCCGCCGGAAGGGATGCGAGGCGGGCAGACTGTCGTCGAAGTAGCCGAGCAGCTCGGCGAGCTGCTGGGGGAAGTCGTCGGGCGCGGCGTCACGGCGATCGCGCTGCAGCGCGAACGTGGTCAGTGGGTCGGTTCCCGAGGCGCGCCCGAGGCCGAGGTCGATGCGTCCGGGGAACAACGCGGCGAGGATCGTGAACGCCTCAGCGACCCGCAACGGGCTGTAGTGCGGCAACATCACGCCGCCGCTGCCCACGCGGATCTGCTCCGTGGCCGCGGCGATCGGCCCGATCAGGGCGTCGGGGGCGGCACTGGCCAGCATCGGGCCGCCGTGGTGCTCGGCCACCCAGTAGCGGTGGTAGCCCAGCTCGTCGGCCAGACGGGCAAGGTCGATCGTGTTGCGCAGCGCGTCGGCGCCGCTGGACCCCTCCGGGATCGGGGACTGGTCGAGAACGGAGATGCGCACGCCCTCGATAGTAGTAATCGCGCCGAGCGGGCTCGGGGGCCCCCGCGCGGGCCGCGGCCTTCACACGATCGTCACGGCCGTGGCCGATTTCTGCACGTATCCTTGACAGACCCGCGCGGAGACTCCGAGTGCGGCGCCGCTGCCCAGAATCGACCGGCAAGGAGTCAGATGGAATGACGCTCGCAGGGTGGGCGCAGACATCATCTTCCTCGTCGTGCTGACCGCGCTCACGCCGTTGCTCGGCGGCTACATGGCGCGCGTGTATCCCGGATCGGGTCTGTTCGGGGTCCTGCTGCTCGTCGTGCTCGCCGTGTTCATCGCCGGTCTGATGGTCGGGTTCATCATCATCTTCGCGCTGCTCAACTTCCTCGCCGCGCTGTTCATCGGGCCGCTCGATCAAGCCCTCACCGCGCACCTGTACCCATAGCGACCGGCGCGCGCTCGCCGCCGCTCACGCCTCGGGTCCGGGCAGCCCCTCGAGGCCCGCGTACAGGCCCGCGGCGATGCCTGCGATCAGCCCCGCCCCCCGTGCTCCAGCTTCGCTCACGGCCGGCGCCGGCACCGCGCCGAGTGCCCGCTTGGCGTCCATCACGGTCGGGTCGTGGGTCCATCCGCCCGTGGCGACGACGCGACGGCGAGCACCCACGAGCGCGTCCATCACGCCCAGCATCCGGTCGGCGTCGCCGGTGACCGATCCGACGGCCTCGTGCCACGCCTCGACGGGCTCTCGCACCGGCAACGTCAGGCCACGCTCGTCGAGCACCCTCTGCAGGGCGAGGCCGGACCACAGGGCGCCGAGCAGAGCCTGGCGATCGGGCGCAAGATGCCAGCCCACGGTGAAGCCGGCGGCGACGCTGGCCGCGACCCGCTGCGGAGTGAGCGGAGGGGCGAGCACGCGGACCAGCGCCTCGGCCGTGCCGCACGAGTCGAGCACATCGCCCGGTGCCAGCACGCCGACGCCGACGCCCGCGCAGAGGTGGTCCATGCCCGCCACGGTCAGGACCGCTCCGCCCGCACCGGGGAGGACCGACTCCGCCACGGCGCCGGCAGGCGTCCCCGAGGGCACGAGCTCGCCCAGCAGGTCGGCCGGCAGGCCGGCCCACGCGAGGGCTTCCGCGTAGGGCGCCCGCGCGCTCAGGTCGAGCAGGCCCGTGCGCGAGGCGAGCGAGATCTCGCTCAGCTCTGTGCCGCCGAGGCAGCGGACGACCCACTCGGCCACGTTGCACCAGCGCCGAGGCGCGCGGGCGAGCCGCCCGTGGTCGAGCAGCCAGCGCAGCTTGGCCAGCGAGCACAGCGCCGATACCGGCAGGCCCGTGCGGCGCGAGAAGCGCTCACGTCCCAGGTCCTCGCCGAACGCGGCCGCCTGCTCGCTGCCACGTTCGTCATGCCAGGCGATCGCGGGGTGCAGCACGTCTCCGCCCTCCCCGAGCAGCACTCCCGCCTCGGCCATGCTGGTGACGCCAAGTGCCACCAGGCGGCCCTCGGGACCGGCGGCCAGGGCGTCGCTCGCCGCGTGGCGAGCGGCGGCGAACAGCGCGTGCGGGTCGATCTCGGCGCCGCTGCCGACTCGCTGCCACGGGGTGGTGACGCGTCCATGAGCCAGCTCCCGGCCGTGTTCGGCGTCCAGCACGGCCGCCTTGCAGGAGGACGTGCCGACGTCGATTCCGAGCAGCAGCGACCTCATCGCGCTCGCCGCGACGGCCGCGGGCGTGGACCGTTCCGACCCGGACCGAGGCGATGACCGATGATGTGCATCGCCGTGCACCTTGTCACTCGGGCTCACCGAAGGCGAAGCGACGCCACGCTGCCATGAGCATGCATCCCCGCCTGCGCCGGCTCTTTCACGGGGGCTCCGGCCGCTGCATCGACATCGCCGTCGACCACGGCCTGTTCGGCGAGCCCGCCTTCCTGCCCGGTATCGAGGATATGCCGGCCGTGCTCGAGCTCCTCGTCGCGGCGGCGCCGGACGCGATCCAGCTCAGCCTCGGGCAGGCACCGCTGCTGGCCGAGCGGACCGGGGAGCGGCCCGCCCTGGTCGTGCGCAGCGACGTCGCCAACGTGTACGGCAGCGAGCCGGCCGCCCACCCATTCAGCCTCGTCGTGGACGGTGTCGTGGCCGCGGCGGTGGCGCTCGATGCCGCATGCGTGTGCGTGAACCTGTTCGACGTCCCCGGCGCTGATGACCTGCGGCGGCAGTGCATCGAGAACATCGCGCGCCTGCGCAGTGACTGCGACCGGGCCGGGATGGGGCTGATGGTGGAACCGCTGGCCTTCAAGCCCGGGCGCGGCGCCCCGGAGCCCGAAGGGGACCCGGAGCGGATCGCCGCGCTGGTGCGCCAGGCGACCGAGCTGGGCGCTGACGTGATCAAGGCCGATCCCAGCGACGGGCTGCGCGACTACCGGCGGATCGTCACCGTCGCGCGCGTGCCGCTGCTGGTCCGCGGCGGCGGCCGCGTCGACGACGCCGAGATCCTGCGCCGCACCGCCGCCGTGCTCGAGCTCGGCGCGGCCGGAATCGTCTACGGGCGCAATGTGATCCAGCACGAGCGACCCGAGGCGATGGTGCGCGCACTGCGCGCGATCGTGCACGGGGACGCGAGCGTCGAGGCCGCGCTCGCGGAGCTCGGCTCATGAGCGAGCGCGTCGGCGTCGGGCTGATCGGCGGCGGGATGATGGGCCGCGAGCTCGCCGCGGCACTCGCGCGGTGGCCGGCGCTGTCCGAGCATCCGGTCCGACCCGAGTTGGTCGCCGTGTGCGACCCCGACCTCGCGGCGCGGAGCTGGTTCGAGCGGATCCCGAGCGTGCGCCTGCGCACCGCCGATCACCACGAGCTGCTCGCCGAGGACGGCGTCGACTGCGTGTATGTGGCGGTGCCCCACCACCTGCACGAGCAGATCTACCTCGACACGATCGCCGCCGGCCGCGACTTCCTCGGCGAGAAGCCGTTCGGGATCGATCTCGGCGCGGCCGAGCGCATCGTCGCTGCGCTCGATGCCCGACCGAGCGTGTTCGCGCGGTGCTCGAGCGAGATGCCGTTCTTCCCGGGGGCCCAGCTCGCGCTGCGGTTGATCGCCGACGGCGCGCTCGGGCCACCGATCGAGGCCGAGGCGGCATTCCTGCACTCGAGCGACCTCGATCGCGACAAGCCGATCAACTGGAAGCGCCAGGCGCGGTTCTGTGGCCGGATCGGCGTGATGGGCGACCTCGGGATGCACGTGGTCCATCCGGCGCTGCGCGCCGGATGGGCGGTGCGCTCGGTGTACGCGGTCCTGCAGGACATCGTCCCCGAGCGTCCCGGGCCCGACGGAGCTCCCGTCCGCTGCGACACGATCGACAACGCCACGCTGATGTGCGATGCGGGCTTCCCGCTCGTGCTACGGACCCACCGGATCGCACCCGGCGAGATGAACACGTGGCGGGTGCGCGCCGTCGGCATGGACGGCGGAGTCGAGTTCTCGACCGCCGAGCCGAAGACCGTCTGGCGCTTCGCCGTGCGCGAGGGGCGCCAGGTGTGGGAGCGCCAGCAGGTCGGCAGCCAGTCGGCGTTCCCCACCGTGACCGGACCGATCTTCGAATTCGGCTTCGCGGACGCGATCCTGCAGATGTGGGCGGCGTTCCTGGCCGAGCGCTCGGGCGCGCTCGAGGGGCGCTTCGGCTGCGCCACACCCCACGAGGCAGTGACCGCGCATCGGCTCGCCGACGCTGCCCTGCGCTCGCGGGACTCGGGCGCGGCGGAGCCGATCACGAGCGGCTGAGTGGCGTGACGGACGCGCGGGACGGGCTGCCGCGACGGGCTTGCGGTAGTGTCGCCGCGGGGAGGTGCCGTGGCGGTCCAAGCACCGGAGGAGGGCTCGAGTTCGTGTTCGATGAGGCGGTTCAGAGGAGCAGGCGATGAGTGAGGAGATCGGGGTCGGCATGCTCGGCTACGCGTTCATGGGCAAGGCGCACTCGAACGCGTATCGCACCATCGACTACATCACCTGGCCGCCGCCGCTGCGCCCGGTGCTGGTCGCGCTCGCGGGTCGCGACGAGAGGGCGGTCACCGAGGCGGCCCGGCGCTACGGGTTCGCCCGCGCGGTGAGCGATTGGCGGGCGCTCGTCGCCGACGAGCGCATCACCCTGTTCGACAACTCGGGTCCGAACAACCTCCACGCGGAGCCCACGATCGCGGCGGCCGAGGCGGGCAAGCACGTCCTGTGCGAGAAGCCGCTCGGCCGCAGCGCGGACGAGTCGTTTGAGATCTGGCGGCGCACTGCGGCCACCGGGGTGCGGCACATGTGCGCCTTCAACTACCGCTTCGTTCCGGCCGTGCGCCTGGCCCGCCAAATGCTCGAGTCCGGTGAGCTCGGCGAGATCCGCCACTTCCGCGCTCGCTACCTTCAGGACTGGATCGCCGACCCCGAGTTCGAAATGGTGTGGCGGCTCGACAAGAGCATCGCCGGCTCGGGCGCGCTCGGCGACCTCGGTGCCCACGTGATCGATCTTGCCCGGTTCCTGGTCGGCGAGATCAGTGCGATCTCCGGGCTGACGCGGACCTTTATCGCCGATCGGCCCGACGGCCACGTCGACGTGGACGACGCGTTCGAGTCGGTGGTCGACTTCGAGGGCGGCGCGATGGGCACGATCGAGGCCTCGCGCGTGTGCCTGGGGCGCCGGAACGCGATGAGCTTCGAGATCAGCGGCTCCAAGGGGTCGATCGCCTTCGACCTCGAGCGGCTCAACGAGTTGCAGGTGTATCTCGCCGGCACGCACCCAGGCGCCGACGCGCAGGGATTCCGGCGGGTGCTCGTCACCGAGGCCAACCATCCGTTCATGGAGTGGTGGTGGCCGCCGGGCCACATCCTCGGCTACGAACACACCTTCGTGCACGAGATCCATCACCTGCTGAGCGCGATCGCCGGCGACGGCGAGGTGCGGCCCTACGGCGCCGACTTCGAGGACGGCTATCGCGCCGCCGAAGTGTGTGACGCGATCGTCCGCTCGAGCGAGAGCGGCCGGCGCGAGGAGATCAGCTACCGCAGCCTGTGAGGAGACCCCGATGCAAGACCAATACGCGGCGACGCCCGATGATCGTTTCTCGTTCGGCCTGTGGACCGTCGGACACCGGGGCGGAGACCCCTTCGGGCTGCCGACGCGCCCGCCGATCGAGCCCGAGGCGATCGTCGGGCGCCTGGCGGAGGTCGGCGCGTGGGGCGTCTGCCTGCACGACGAGGACCTGATCCCGTTCGGCTCCTCCGCGGCCGACCGCGACCGCATCACCACCCGCTTCAAGGCCGCGGTGAGCAATGCCGGCCTCGTCGTCTCGATGGCCACCGTGAACCTGTTCACCCAGCCCGTGTTCCGCGACGGCGCGTTCACGGCCGCCGATCCGGCGGTGCGCCGGATGGCGCTGTCGAAGGCGATGCAGGCGGTCGACCTCGGAGCCGAGCTCGGGGCGCCGGTGTTCGTGCTCTGGGGCGGGCGCGAGGGCGTGGAGTCGGGCGCTGCGCGCGATCCCCGACTGGCGCTCGAGCGCTACCGCGAAGGGGTCGACTTCCTGTGCGAGTACATCCGCTCGCAGGGACTCGACATGCGGGTCGCGCTCGAGGCCAAGCCGAACGAGCCGCGGGCGCACATCTACCTGCCCACCACCGGCCACATGCTGCACTTCATCAGCATGCTCGCGCACCCCGAGATGGTCGGGGTCAATCCCGAGATGGCGCACGAGTCGATGGCCGGGCTCAGCTTCTCGCAGGCCGTCGGCCAGGCGCTGTGGGCGGGCAAGCTGTTCCACATCGACCTCAACTCCCAGTACGGGCCGCGCTTCGACCAGGACTTCCGCTTCGGGGCCGAGGAGCAGAAGGAGGCGTTCCTCACCGTGCGGGTCCTCGAGCACTCGGGCTACGACGGCGCCCGCCATTTCGACGCCCGTGCCTACCGCACCGAGGACGACATCGACGTGTATGAGTCGTTCGCCCGCGGATGCATCCGCAACTACAAGATCCTGGCCGCGAAGGTGGCGGCGTTCGACTCCGATCCCGAGCTGATCGAGGCGTGCCGCGAGGCGGGCGCCGAGCAGCTGGCGGAGGCGACGCCCGCCTTCTCCCCCGAAACGGCAGCGCGGATCCGCGACGAGGACCAGCTGGCCGTGATCGACGTCGGCCGCGGGCGGCGGCACGAACAGGCCGACCAGATGATGATCGAGCTGTTGTTCGGGGCCCGCTGAGCCGGGGCGCCCGGCTCGCCTCCGCAGAGCTGGGCGTCTAAGCCGCCGCGGCGAGGGGCGTGATGCCCCAGGTGCCGGTCAGCGCCTCGCCGGGCTGGAGTGTGACCACCGCCTCGCCGGTACGTAGCGCGTTCGGCGGGCAGGTCATCGGCTCGACGGCGAGGCTGCGCCGGTTCACGTCGGGCAACGGGTCGCCCGTGAAGACCATCAGGTAGGGGTAGCTCTGGTCGACCCACAGGTCGAGCCCACCGCCGGCGGCGTCGCGCAGCTGCACCCGGGCGATCCCGTCATCGCCGCGCTCGAGGTCGGTGAAGGCGTGGTCGAGCACGGTGTCACCGATCGCCCGCGGCTCGCGGAAGTCGTGGGCGGTCCCGCCGACCGGCCCTGACCCGATCGGGATGCCGTTCTCGTTCGCCCGCAGAACGGTGCTCGCCGGGAGCGTGAGGACCACCTCGTCGACGGTGGCCGGGCCGGCACGCAGATAGGGATGGGCACCGCTGCCGAACGGACACGGGTCCGGTCCGGTGTTGGTGGCCGTGGTGCGCACACGCAGGCCGTCCCCGGCCAGGGTGTACTCGACCGCGAGTGCGAGCGAGAACGGGTATCCGGGCTGGGGCCTCAGCTGGTGCTCCATGACCACGCGGTGAGGCTCTCGCTCGGCGACCGTCCAGCCGACCCAGCGCACGAGGCCGTGGATCGCGTTCCCGCGTTCCGGCTCATTCAGCGCGAGCTGGTGGCGCTCGCCGCCGAACTCGTAGCTGCCCTGCTCGACCCGATTCGGCCACGGGATCAGGACCTGGCCGCGTCCGGAATGACTCATCTCGTCGGGACCGAACCCGTCGAGCAGCTCGACGCCGGCGACGGAATAGGACCGGAGCGCAGCACCGACCTCGACGACCACGGCACGCTGCACGCCGAGCGCGATCTCGATCTGCTCGCCGGAGGGAGCGTTCATGGTCGGACGGAGACGGTCATGTGAGCGTGATGTGAAAGCGTGGTCTCACCCTAGCGTCCGCGGCCCGTCACGTCACGTATGTCGGTGACCATGCTCGCCCGCCCGGCCGGAGCGCATGAGGTACACCGCAATCACCCCATTGGGATGATGCGCCGAGTGGAGCCAGAGCCCAGCGTGTGCAGCCGGGCCCGATGGCCTCGCAGCCCGTTCCCCACATGGAAACAGGAGCGTAGAACGTGTCTTCATCTTTCGCGGTCGCCGCAGGCGCCGAGAATGCCCCGGCCGGAGTAGGACAGCCGGGCGACGGACCGGTCGGCGACGTGCTGGTGGTGTTCGGGATCACGGGCGACCTGGCCAAGGTGATGACCTTCCACTCGCTGTACCGGCTCGAGGCGCGGGGTCTTCTGCACTGCCCGATCGTCGGCGTCGCGGTCGAGGACTGGAGCGTGGACCAGCTGCGTGACCGCGCCCGCGAGTCGATCGTGGGCACCGGCGAGACGATCGACGAGGAGGTCTTCAAGCGCTTCGCCGACCGGCTCTCCTACGTCAGCGGCGACTTCGCCGACAGCGCCACGTTCAAGCGCGTCGGCGAGGCGATCAGCGCGTTCAAGACCCCCGTCTTCTATCTCGAGATTCCGCCGTTCCTGTTCGGGACCGTGGTCAAGGGCCTGGCCGGGGCGGGACTGACGGACAGCGGGCGCGTGGTGGTGGAGAAGCCGTTCGGACACGACACCGAGTCCGCGGCCGTGCTCAACGACGAGCTGCACCAGTACATCACCGAGTCCCAGCTCTACCGGATCGATCACTTCCTGGGGAAGATGGGCCTGCAGGAGTTTCTCTACATCCGGTTCGCCAACTCGATGCTCGAGCCGATCTGGAACCGCAACCACGTCGCGCTGGTGGAGATCACAATGGCCGAGTCGTTCGGGGTCGAGGACCGCGGTCACTTCTACGATCCCGTCGGCGCGCTCCGCGACGTGGTCGTCAACCACCTCATGCAGCTGCTCGCCGCTGCGGCCATGGAGGCCCCGGCCGGCGACGACGCTGACACGCTCAAGAACGCCAAGTTCGCGCTGTTCCGCTCGATGCCCGCCGCCGACCCGGCGCATTACATCCGCGGGCAGTACGACGGCTACCTCGACGTCGCCGGCGTCGCGCCCGGCTCGAGCACCGAGACCTATGCGGCGATGCGGCTCGAGATCGACAACTGGCGCTGGGCCGGGGTGCCGTTCTACATCCGCACCGGCAAGGACCTCCCGGTCACCCAGACAGAGGTCCGGCTCATCTTCAAGCGCCCGCCGCGGCTCGGCTTCGTGTCCCACAAGCGCGTGGCCGAGCCGGCACAGCTCGTGATCAAGCTCGACCCCGCGACGGGGATCCGGCTGATTCTCGATGCCCGCCGCGCCGGGACGAACGAACCGGAGAAGATCACGCTCGACATGGAGTTCGCGGAGGAGGGCGGTGAGGGCCCCACGCCCTACGAGGTGCTCCTGAGCGACGCGATCGCCGGCCGCAGCGCGAGCTTCACCCGCTGGGACAGCATCGCCGAGACCTGGCGGATCATGCAGCCGCTGCTCGACTCCCCACCGCCGGTGCACACCTACGTCAAGGGCTCCTGGGGACCGGCAGAGGCGGACCGGCTCGTGTCCGGCTACGGCCGCTGGCAGGGACCGTGGATCACCTGATGAGCGTCGCTCCCCCCAAACCCGACCAGCCCGACGAACCCGACGGGCCGGCCGACGTCGACCCAGCACATGCCGACGAAGGGCCGGGGGCCCGGGCCGGCCGCGGAGCGCGGCGGAGCGCGGCGGCGCCGTCACCGTTTCCGCCCATCGCCGACTTCGCGTTCCTGTCCAACTGTCACACGGGCGCGCTCGTGGCGCCCGACGGAGGCATCGGCTGGATGTGCGTGCCGTGCTTCGACTCCCCGAGCGTGTTCGCGACCCTGCTCGATCGCGAGGCCGGCTCGTTCCGGATCGGGCCGTTCGGCATCAACGTGCCAACCGCACGTCACTACAGCGCCGGCACCAACACGCTCGAGACGATCTGGCACACACCGAGCGGCTGGATCGTCGTGCGCGACGCATTGACGATGGGACCGCGCCGCGGTGAGGACACGGTCACGCCGCACACGCGACCGCCGGCCGACATCGACGGGGATCACGTCCTCGTGCGTATGGTCGAGTGCATCGGGGGCAGCGTCGAGATCGAGCTCGTCTGCGAGCCCGTATTCGACTACGGGAGCGCTGCCGCCGAGTGGGAGCTCCTGGGCGATGACCGCCACGGCGCCGATGCGACCGGCGCCGGGCTGACGGTCCGGCTGCGGACCGACATGGCGCTGGGGATCGAGGGCGGCACCGTCCGCGCCCGCCACCAACTGCACGAGGGCGAGAAGCTCTACTGCGCGATGTCCTGGGCCGAGGGCTTCGACTCCCCGTCCAACGTCGAGGAGGCCGAGGCGCGACTGGAGGCGACCACCCACTACTGGCGGGGCTGGCTCAACGGCGCCCGCATCCCCGATCACCGCTGGCGTCACATGATCGAGCGCTCCGCGCTGGCCATCAAGGGGCTGACCTACATCCCGACCGGCGCGACGGTGGCCGCGGCCACCACGTCGCTGCCCGAGACCCCCGGCGGAGAGCGCAACTGGGATTACCGCTACACCTGGATCCGCGACTCGACGTTCACGCTTCAGGCCCTGCACTACATGAACCTGGACTGGGAGGCCGACGAGTTCATGCAGTACATCGCCGACCTCGAGACCGACAAGGACGGCGGCCTGCAGATCATGTACGGCATCGACGGCCGCCGCGATCTGACCGAGCGCACGCTCGACGAGCTCTCCGGCTATGCCGGCGCGCGGCCGGTGCGGGTCGGCAACGGCGCCTTCGACCAGCGCCAGAACGACGTCTTCGGCGCCGCGCTCGATTCGATCCTGCTCCACACCCGGCGCAGCCAGCGGCTGCCGCGGCGGCTGTGGCCGATCGTCGTCGCGCAGGCCGAGTGTGCGGCCGCCGTCTGGCGCGATCCCGACCAGGGCATCTGGGAGGCGCGCGGCGAGCCGCAGCACTACGTGTCCTCGAAGCTGATGTGCTGGGTGGCGCTCGACCGGGCGGCCCGACTCGCCGAGATCCGCGGCGATGATCAGCGCTACGCGACGTGGCAGGCCACGGCGGAAGAGATCAAGGCCGACATCCTCGAGCACGGCGTCGACAAGCGCGGCGTCCTGTGTCAGCACTACGGGACCGACGCGCTCGACGCCTCGACCCTGCTCGCCGCGCTGTTCGGGTTCCTGTCACCCAGCGACAAGCGGCTGCGGGCCAGCGTTCTGGCGATCGCCGACGAGCTGACCGAGGACGGGTTCGTGCTGCGCTACCGCACCGACGAGACCGACGACGGCCTCTCGGGCAAGGAGGGCACGTTCCTGATCTGCTCCTTCTGGCTCGTCTCGGCATTGGCGATGATCGGCGAGATGCAGCGCGCCGTCGACCTGATGGAGCGCCTGCTCCGGGTCGCCTCCCCCCTCGGGCTGTTCGCCGAGGAGTTCGACACCGAGACGGGACGCCATCTCGGCAACTTCCCGCAGGCGTTCTCCCACCTCGCCTTGATCGAGGCGGGCGCCCGCATCATCCTGGCCGAGCGACTCGAGGAGTTCGCCTGATGGACCGCTACGACGTGATCATCATCGGAAGCGGCGCCGGCGGGGGCACTCTGGCCCGCCGCCTCGCCCCCACCGGCAAGAGCATCCTGCTGCTGGAGCGCGGGGACTGGCTCCCCCGCGAACCGCAGAACTGGCTCGCCGAGGACGTGTTCGTCGAGAACCGCTACGTCTCCGCCGACACCTGGTACGACAGCGACGAGAAGCCGTTCCAGCCCCAGATCCACTACTTCGTCGGGGGCGCCACGAAGCTGTACGGCGCGGCGCTGTACCGGCTGCGGGAGCGCGACTTCGAGGAGGTGCGCCACCACGACGGGATCTCGCCCGCCTGGCCGATCAGCTACGACGAGATGGAGCCCTACTACACCCGCGCCGAGCAGCTCTACCACGTCCACGGCTCGCGCGGTGAGGATCCGACCGAGCCGCGCATGAGCGCCGACTATCCTTTCCCGGCCGTCTCGCACGAGCCGCGCATCCAGCAGCTGTCCGACGACTTCGCCGGCGCCGGACTGCATCCGTTCCACGCTCCCTGCGGGGTCATGCTCGACGAGGCCAACATGCCCTACAGCGCCTGCGTGCGCTGCAACGACTGCGATGGCTTCCCGTGTCTCGTTCACGCCAAGTCAGACGCCGAGGTCCTTGGCGTGCGGCCGGCGCTCGAGCACCCGAACGTCACCCTGCTGCGCAACACGCAGGCGGTGCGGCTGGAGACCAACCCCGCCGGCACCGAGGTGACCGGCGTCGTGACGCTGCGCGGGGATCATCAGGAGACGTTCGCCGCCGACATCGTCGTGGTTTCCAGCGGAGCGGCCAACTCGGCCAAGCTCCTGCTCTCCTCGGCCAACGATCGGCACCCCAACGGGTTGGCCAACGGCTCTGACCAGGTCGGCCGCAACTACGTGTTTCACAACAGTGTCGCCGTGCTCGCCCTCTCGCGCGACGAGAACCCGACGGTGTTCCAGAAGACGCTCGGCATCAATGACTTCTACTTCGGCTCCGACGAGTTCGAGTATCCGATGGGCAACATCCAGATGATCGGCAAGTCGCAGGCACCGATGTTCCGCGGCGAGAAGCCGGTGATGACCGCGCTGGCTCCGACCTGGGGACTGAAGGAGATCGCCTCCCACGCCGTCGACTTCTGGCTCTCGACCGAGGACCTCCCGCTGCCCGACAACCGCGTCACGGTCGGCCGCGACGGGGCCATCCGGATTGCCTACACCCCAACCAATGAGGAGCCCAAGAAGCAGCTGTTCAAGCAGCTGAAGTCGATGCTCAAGCACCTCGGGATGCACGACGATCTGTCGCCGCGCCACGCCTACCTCAAGAACGACATCCCGGTTGCGGGCTGCGCCCATCAGGCCGGGACGTGCCGCTTCGGCTCCGATCCCGCCACCTCGGTGCTCGACGTCAACTGCCGCACCCACGAGGTCGACAACCTCTACGTCGTCGACACGAGCTTCTTCCCTTGCATCGGCGCCGTCAACCCCGCCCTGACGGCGATGGCCAACGCGCTCCGCGTCGGCGACCACATCGAGCAGCGCCTCGGCGCCCGGTCGGCCACCGGAGCGACGCCGTGAGCGCCGCCGACGGGCGCCGGCACGTCGTGATCGTCGGCGGCGGCTTCGCCGGGCTCGGCGCCGCCAAGGAGCTGGCCGGCGAGGACGGCGTGCGTGTGACGCTGATCGACCGCAACAACTACCACCAGTTCCAGCCCCTGCTCTATCAGGTGGCGACGTCGCAGCTCGCGGGGACCGACATCGCCTACCCGCTGCGCAAGCTGTTTCATCGCGACGAGAACGTCGACGTCAAGATGGCCGAGGTCGCGGCGATCGACCCGGTCGCCCGCACCGTCACCGCGACCGACGGCGCGACGTGGTCGGCCGACGCGATCGTGCTCGGGGCCGGCTCACAGCCGAACTTCTTCCAGACCGCCGGGGCCGAGGACAACACGTTCCCGCTGTACTCGCTGACCGACGCCCAGCAGCTGCGCTCCCGGGTGATCGGCGTGTTCGAGGACGCCGATCGCGACCCCTCGCGGATCGATCAGGGCGCGCTGCGATTCGTGATCGTCGGCGGCGGCCCGACCGGCGTCGAGCTCGCCGGCGCGCTCGCCGACATGATCCACGACACGATGACGGCCGAGTTCCACGACCTCGCGGTCTCGGCGGCAGAGGTCCACATCGTCGATCTCGGGCACGCGCTGCTCGGGCCGTTCTCCGAGCACGCCCACGACTACGTCGCCAAGATCCTGCACCGCAAGGGCGTCCACGTCCATCTCGGCGTCGCCGTCACCGATGTCACGCCGGACCACGTGATCCTCGGCGACGGGACAAGGCTGGCGACGCGGTGCGTGATCTGGGGCGGCGGGATCAAGGCGCCGCCGCTGGCTGCCGCGGCGGGCCTCCCGCAGGGCCGGGGCGGCCGCATCGACGTCGCGCGCGACCTGAGCGTCGAGGGCTTTCCGGGCCTCTACGTGACCGGCGACATCGCCAACATCCTCGGCCCGGACGACCATCCGCTCCCGCAGCTGGGCTCGGTCGCGATGCAGAGCGGTGCCTGGGCGGCGCGCAACGTCCTTGCCGACTTCGCGGGCCAGAGCCGCTCCCCGTTTCACTACAGGGACAAGGGCATCATGGCGATGATCGGCCGCGGCTCTGCGGTGGCCGAGGTCGGAGCCCACCGCCACGAGCTCCACGGCGTGATCGCCTTCTCGGCCTGGCTCGGTGTGCACGCGATGCTGATGACCGGCGTGCGCAATCGGATCGACGCGTTCGTCAACTGGGGCTGGGACTACTTCTCCAAGACCCGCGGCCCGCAGGTGCTCGACCGCTCCGACGAGGCACGGATCGATTGGGGCGACGGCGGCGACGGCGGTGCCGCCGAGGAGACGCTGCTCACGGGCAGTACCTCATCCTGAGCGACTGCCGTGCTGCTGCGTGTCTACGGCCGCTCCGATCAGCTCGCCGAGATCGGCAGCCTGCTCGAGCGCCAGGGCTCGGCCAGGCACGCCTCGCTGGCACCCGGGGTCCGCTCGGGCCAGGCGCTGCTGACCGCGGATATCGACGGCGCCAGGGCCGATGCCGTGCTCGCGTTCCTGCGCTCACGGGGAGTGGCCCAGGAGGACATCACGCTCTCACGCGTCGACGACGTGGCGCCGGTGGCCGCCACCCATCCCGCGGCGTCGCTGATCTGGGCCGACGTGCTCGGGCAGGCCAACCGCAACGCCCGGCCGGTCGCGCGCTACCTCGTGTTCATGATCGTCGCCGGCGTGATCGCCGGCTTCGGCGTGATCTACGCCAACTCGACGCTGATCGTCGGCGCGATGGCGGTCAGCCCGGACACCCTGGCCGTCACCGCGGTCTGCGCCGGCGTCGTCGCCCAGCGGTGGCGGCTCTCCGGGCAGGCGCTGGCCACACTCGCGATCGGGCTCGGCGCCACCTGCTTGGCCGCGGCCATCATCACCGACCTGCTGCGCGTGACCGGCAGCCTGCCCCACGGTGTGCAGGCCAACAACTCCTCCGTCTCCGGTCTGACCACGATCAACTCGGCCACCGTCGGCGTGGCGCTGGCCGCCGGGGTCGCCGCCATCCTCGCCGTCGAGACCCGGGCCAGCGCCGCGGTGGGCGTCGGCATCTCGGTCACCACCGTCCCGGCATCCGCCTACCTCGGCGTCGCCGCCGGGATCGGGCAGCTGTCCAAGGCGACGGGTGCGTTCGCGGTGCTGGGCGTCAACGTCGCCATGCTGGTGATCGGCGGGACGACGACGCTGCACGTCCAGCGGTGGCTGGCCCGCCGGCGCGGCGCGGCGGTCCCAAAAGGGGAGACAATCGAGCCGATCGGGCCCTGAGAACCACGACCGAGGAGCAGCCATGCAGAGCTGGGACATCCGTTCACTCGACGTCGCGCCCCACCACCCGGAGGTGCTCCGCTCCGACGAGGAGAGCCGTGCGATCGCGGTCCGTCTCCCGGCCGGCGATGAGCTGCAGGAGCACCAGGTCCACGAGCGGACCTACCTGACGGTGGCCGTCGGCGAGATCGAGATCGACCAGGACGGCACCACCGTGGCCGGCGGCCCGGGACTGCTCGCCCACTTCGAGCCCGGCGAGCGTCGCACCGTCCGCGCCTTGACCGACGCCCGGATCGTGCTGCTGCTGTCGCCGTGGCCCGGCGTGGGCCACCCGTCGCGGGGGTGAGGGCGGGGCTGGGGGCCGGGGCGAGGGGGCCGGGGCGACGGGCGCGGGGCGACGGGCGGCGCCACATCGCCGGGAGCCCAGGTGAACCGGCGCGCCCCGCCGCTATTCCCGCGCGATCATCGCGGCGGCGGCTCGCTCGAGGTCCACGTAGGGCTCGCCGCTGACGTCGACGGCGGCAAAGTGGATCGTGCCGCCGCTGAACCGCCACGGCCGCTCGCCGGGATAGTCGTAGGTGATCACGTGCGAGCTGCGTCCGATCGTCAGCCCGGAGCCGGTGATGCCGAACGGTGCCGGCTGCGTCTTGATCCGGCCCTCGCCGACCTTGTCGGCCCCGTGGTAGAGCGAGAGGAGTCCCGTCGCCGTCCCGGGCGCCTCCTCGCCGTCCTTGACGAACTCGGCCGAGACGATCTGGTTGGCGCCGATCGGCAGGTGCATGGTGGCATCGATCTTCTGCTCGATCATGCCGACGAAGTTGTAGACGTAGTGCAGCCGGTTGTCCTTGACGTAGAGCGTATGCCCGCCGAACTGCGAGCCGTGCGCGAACAGCACTCCGCTCGCGCCCGGAGCTGGGATGTCGAGCCACACCCCGATGATGTAGTCGCGGTTGCGGATGTTGACCGCCAGCGCCTCCGGCACCTCAGCCACGCCGGGGAAGTAGCGGTAGCGATTGCGCGGACTGATGATCTGCGGCCGAGGTGTGTTGAAGATCTCCATCGGGGAACGGTCATCGAGCGGGAAGGCTGCGTTGCGTCCCGCCTCCGCGAACCACAGGTTGATCAGCTCCCGCAGCTTGTCGGGGTGCTCGTCCGCGAGGTCGTGCAACTCCGAGCGGTCCGTCTCGACGTTGTAGAGCTCCCATGTGTCCTCGTTGAAGTGACTCCAGCCGGCCACTGTGGGATGGGTGCTGATGGCCTTCCATCCGTCGTGCCAGATCGCTCGCGAGCCGAGCATGGAGTAGAACTGCGTCCGTCGTCGGCCCGCGGACTCGGCATCGTCGAAGCTGTAGCGCATGCTGACTCCGTCGATGCCGCTCTGCACATGCCCCTTGATCGTCTGCGGCGGCTCGACCCCGAGGCAGTCGAGGATCGTCGGGGTGATGTCGATCGCGTGGTGGTACTGCTCGCGGATCTCGCCCCTGGCCTTGATCTGCTTGGGCCACGAGATGATGCACGGATCGCAGCTGCCGCCGTTGAACTCGTAGCGCTTCCACATCTTGAACGGCGTGTTGAACGCCATCGCCCAGCCGTTGGGGTAATGGTTGTAGGTCTTCGGGCTCCCGAGTTCGTCGATCATCGCCAGGTTAGTCTCGATGTCGTCCGGAACGCCGTTGAAGAACTTGTTCTCGTTCAGCGATCCGTTCGGTCCGCCCTCGCCGCTGGCACCGTTGTCGGAGACGAGCACGATCATCGTGTTCTCGAGCTGCTCGGTCTCCTCCAGGTAGGCGAGCAGGCGGCCGATCTGGTGGTCGGCGTGGGCCAGGAAGCCGGCGTACACCTCGGCCATACGGCAGAACAGCCTGCGCTCGTCATCTGACAGCGAAGCCCACGGACGCGTGAAGTCGAGCGGCGGGAACGGCTGGCCCTTGGGGCCCGTGCGCGTCTGCGGCGTCCCGATCGGATTGAGCGGGGGCAGCTCCGTGCTCGGCGGAACCAGACCCATTTTCTTCTGGCGCTCCAGCGTCTGTTCGCGCATCGCCTCGTAGCCCATGTCGAAGCGGCCCTTGTACTTCTCGATCCACTCCTTCGGCACCTGGTGCGGCGCATGGCACGCGCCCGGCGCGTAGTACAGGCAGAACGGCTTGTCCGGCGCGACGGCCTTGGCGTCCTTGATGAACTCGAGCGACTTGTCGGTCAGATCGACCGTCAGGTGGTAGCCCTCCTCGGGCTGGTAGGGCTGCGCGACGGAATGGTTGTCGTAGACCAGGTCGGGATGCCATTGGTTGGTCTCGGCGCCGAGGAAGCCGTAGAAGCGCTCGAAGCCGCGTCCGGTCGGCCAGTTGCGGCGGGTGGAGGCCAGGTGCATCTCGTCGGTCGGGCACAGGTGCCACTTGCCCGTCATGTAGGTGTTCCAGCCCAGCTCGCCCAGGATCTCCGGCAGCATCCCGTTCTCGGGTGGGATCGTGCCGCTCGCGTTGGGGAATCCGATCGCCGCCTCGGTGATGCAGGCCATGCTGTTGCGCGTGTGGTTGCGCCCGGTCAGCAGGCAGGAGCGCGTCGGCGAGCACAGCGCCGTGGTATGCCACTGCGTGTAGCGCAGGCCCTGGGCCGCGATCCGGTCGATGTTCGGCGTGTCGACCGGTCCGCCGTAGCAGCCGAAGGCCGCGAAGCCCACGTCGTCGAGCACGATGTACAGCACGCTCGGGGCGCCCTCGGGCGCCCTCGCCGGCTCGAACGGCGCCCAGTCCGGCTTCGAGTCGCGAATGTCGATGTCGATCACGCCGGTGAACGGAATGGCCATTGCTCTGCTCCTTGAGGGTCGCGATCGAGGTGCCGGGGCGGCGCGGGCACTCGTCGATCCTCCCTGAGCTCGCGAGCAGATCCATCACCCTGTGCGGGTGATAGGGCGACCCGCCCGCGGCGACTCGCGCGCCGGCGCGCCGGCGTCGCTCAGCCGAAACGCCGGGCCACGGTGACGGCCACGCTGCCCGCGTCGAGCGCCACCCGGCCGGCGCGCGTGAGGTGGTAGCCGAGCTCGCCCAGAGGCGTCGGCGCGGTGATCAGCAACCCGCAGATGTGCAGCGCTGCGAGCGCCTCGTCGAACGGCAGCTCGGGGTAGGCCGATCCCGCCCGCTCCTCCTCGCGGGCGAGCTCCCCCACGATCTCGGCCCGGGTCAGGAACTCGCTGTCCTGGAGCGGCTGACACAGCTGGAAGGCGCTGTGCAGCACCACCTCGGCCAGCTCGGGCAGCGGCAGCGCGCTGAGCGGGTCGAGCTCCACCACCCCGACCACGGGCGCCGGCAGGGGAGCGGGCGGCGGTGGTGAAACGGGCTCCCGCGCGGCGCCGGCGGGCCCGGGCATCGCGGCGGCGTCGGCCGGCCCGGTCGCCGGCTCGCCGGGCGAATGCGGCGGCGGGCCCGCCCGTCGGCGCATGCCGGCTTCGCGTCGGTCCAGAAACCCCACACCGTCACGATACCGGCACTGTGCCGCCAGGCGGCACAGTGGCGCGACGCGCAGCCCGGCCGGGAGCCCGTGCGCATGTCGGTCAACCTGTCCGCCCGCCAGGTGGCGCGCTCCGACGTCGCCGGCTGCGTGCGGCGGATCCTCGCGACGACCGGCCTCGACGCCGGGCTGCTCGACCTCGAGATCACCGAGCACGCCCTGCTCGCCGACACCGACCACACTGTCGCTGCTGCGCGATCACGGCTGCCCGTTCGCGCAGGGCTACCCGTTCGCCGCCCCGGCGCCGGCCGATGACCTCGCGGACATGCTGGGCCTGGTTCCTACTCCTGCGGCGGCTGCCTGAGCGCGCCGACGATCCCGACTCCGAACAGCACCAGGATCAGCACGGCCAGGATGCCGACGACGGTGACCCCGTTGTTGACGAAGTCCGAGATCGTGAGCGCGCCCAGCACCCCGATGAAGACCAGCGTGACCACGAGCACGAAGATCCGCATGGTCAGTACACGGTGCGGGGTGGGGGGATCGGCTTGCGCCGGGTTGCCAGCACACGGACCATGAGCGCGCCCAATGCGAACGCGCCCACGCCGGCCGCGAACGCGATCCACGCGCCGCTCGCGGTCGGGTTGGTGAGGCCGGTGGCCGCGAACAGCGCCTGCATGCCGAACCACAGTCCGAGCATCAGCGCGATCGGCAGCTCGATCACGGTGAAGAAGAGGATGATGAACACCAACGCCAGCACGCGGGCGCGGTGGTAGAGCAGGGTGTAGCCGCCGATCACCGCGGCGATCGCCCCGGCGGCGCCGACGGTGGGCGCGATCGAGCTCGGCTGCGCGGCGACCTGCAGCGTCAGCGCGACAATCCCGCCGAGCAGGTAGAAGACGAGGAATCTGAGGCGGCCCATGGAGTCCTCGATCGTATTGCCGAAGATCCACAGGAACAGCATGTTGCCCGCGAGCTGGATGATCGACGCCTGCAGGAACATCGAGGTGAACACGGTCTCCCAGGCGGGAATCGTGCCGCCCGGGCCGGCATGGGCCATCGAGTGGGTCAGCGAGTACGGCACGGCCCCGTACTTGAGCAGCTGCGCGGCGTCGGGCCCGCCGAACAGCGAGCCGCCTCCGAGAGCCGCGAGCAGATAGGCCACCACGTTGATCGCGATCAGGGCGATCGTGACCACGGGCAGGCGATCGTTGGAGATGTTGTCCTTGATCGGGATCACCGGCGCGTGAGCTTATGGGTTGATTGGGGTGGCTCCGCCACCCTGTTCTCGCAGGCGGCCCGCCTGCGTCCGGCGGCTACTGCGGTCGGGCGGCGGGCACGCCCACGGCCGCAATCCGCCAGGGCTGATCGGCGGGTCCGTCGAGCGCCAGGATCCAGCGCTCGGTGAACTTCACCGCGCGCGACCGACTCCCGGACACGACCGCGGCGGTGTCGCGATCCTCGAGGTAGCGGCGACCCGTGAGCTCGACGTCGACCGTCATCGTGGGCGGCTCGGCGGCCGCGTCGAGCGACGCGATCTGGATGTGGCGCACCTCGAGCCCGCGGACGACCAGCCGTGTCTGGAGGCTCCGATCACCGGGGTGCAGCAATTCCCGCGCGGCGTCGGCATGCGAGACCGCCCGCAGGGCGGCGTCGCTGCCGTCGACCGCCTCGGCCCAAGCCGCGACCGCGCGGCGCGCCGCGACTTCCAGCACGTCGGGGGCGAACCGGCCGTCGGCGACCGAGAGGTCGAGCGCCGCCGCGCGCCCGTCGCCCTCGAAGTCGAGATCGGCGACTTCGGAGATGTTCGTCCCCGCGGGCACCGCGGTGGCCACCGCGCCCTCGATCAGGGCCTCGTCGCGCATCGCGGTCTCGTCGCCCCACGGCGTCGCGATGACGTCCTCGCTCAGCGCGTGAGCGCCCTCCGCTCCCTGCTCGATCGAGATCAGGATCCAATGGCCGTCGCGCAGCCCGAGCGTCCAGTACTCGCGGATCCGCGCCGTCTCGGTGACCCGGTCCGAGCGCTTGATGCGCCGGCCCTGGCGGTCCTCGACGACGTCGCGCAGGCGCGCCTCGATGCGCACCACGACACGGTCGCTCCGCTCGCGACCGCGCCGGGCCAGGCCCACGTACTTGACCTTGGGCTCGTCGAGCAGCTGCACGCGATTGCGCCAGCCGCGGCGATCGAAGTCGTCCAGGCGCCGCTCCCATTCGTCCAGCAGGTCAGAGGCCACGAGCCCACGCAGGCGGATCCGGTCGCCGGCGTCCCACGACGCCTGAACGTCGCTGAACAGCTTGGCCGCCGCGGGGCGCACGATGTCGGGCGCGTAGGCCGGATCCTCGTCGGCGGCTTCGGCGGCCGCGAGCTCGACCCGGCGCTGGCGGCGCGTGACCTGGCGCCGGGATGCCTGGCCGCTGTCGCGCCGACCCTGCCAGAAGGCCTGGACGCGCGGGCGCAGGTAGAAGAACAGAACCGCGCCGACGATGAGCGCGATCACGATGACCCGCGCGATCCCGTGCGTGAACAGGATCAGCCGGATCAGCAGCTGCAGGATGATGTAGAGCCCGGCGCCGTGACCGCCACCACTGCCGCCGCCGCCGTCACCACCGCCGCCGCCGCCGCCGAAGCCCGATGAGCCGCCGCCCGCAGCGGCGAGCGCGACCGGCACGACGACCAGCGCCGCGAGGGCCACGAGCACGAAGATGATCAGCGCCCGGCGCCCGCGTGCGGATCCGAGCAGCCGGCGCATCATCGCTGCGCGGTCGCCGCCAGCGGACCGGTTCCGGGTTGGTGCTGGGCCACGTGCTGATCGGCGTGATAGCTCGATCGCACGAGCGGGCCGGCCGCGACGTGCTCGAAGCCGAGTGCGTAGGCGGACCGCTCGAGCTCTGAGAACTCGTCCGGATGCCAGTAGCGGACGATCGGCAGATGCTGCTCGGTCGGACGCAGGTACTGACCGACCGTGAGTACCTGCACGTGGTGCTCACGGAGGATCCCGAGCGCCTCGACCATCTCCTCAAAGCTCTCGCCCAGGCCGACCATCAGGCCGGACTTGGTGACCACCTCGTCGCCGCCCATCTCCTTCGCGTTGCGCAGCACCCGACACGAGCGCTCGAACCGGGAGCCGCGACGAGCCACCGGGTAGAGCCGCGGCACGACCTCGACGTTGTGGTTGAAGACATCAGGGCGCTCGGCGATCACCTTGGCCAGCGGCATCTCGGCGCCGCGGAAGTCCGGGGTCAGGACCTCGACCTTGCACTGCGGCGCCTGGTGGCGGATCTGACGGATCACGCCGACGAATGCCGATGCGCCGTAGTCGGGCAGATCGTCGCGATCGACGGACGTGATCACAGCGTGGCGCAGTCCCATCTTGGCCACCGAGCGCGCCACCCGCGCGGGCTCGAGCGGATCGTTCCACGTCGGCTTGCCCGTCTTGACATTGCAGAACCCGCAGCGGCGCGTGCACGTGTCGCCGAGGATCATGAACGTCGCGGTCCCCCGCTGCCAGCACTCGCCGATGTTCGGACAGGCGGCCTCCTGACACACCGTGTGCAGGTTCTCGCTCGTGATCATCGCGCTCAGCTCGCGATACCGGGGACCGCCGGGGGCGGGCACCTTGAACCACGGCGGCTTGCGAGCCCGGTGCGGCTGCACGTCGGGCCCGAGCACGCTGAGCACGTCCATTCCGCCCGGATTGGAGCGCGACCGGGTCACGTGCTCGCGAATCGGTTCGACGCTCATGTACCCAAGGCTACCGCGGCGTGGACTCCGACCCGCGCAGTCCGTCGCTCAGGCGGGCTGGCGGGTGCCGACGGCGGCCTCGAGGCGGGCCGGGCTGACGAGCCGCTGCCGGCGTCCGAGGGCCTCGGCCACCCGCCACGCCGCCCGGCGGCGGAAGCACGGCAGCTGGCCCTGCAGACGGCGCGTCTCCTTGATCACCGAGGTCATCTGCACGCCGTCGAGGCCGCACGGCACGATCCACTGGAACGGCTGCAGGTCGTTCTCGACGTTGACCGCGAAGCCGTGCGTCGTCACCCCGCGGGCGACGTGCACGCCGATCGACGCGATCTTGCGGTCCTGGACCCATACGCCGGTGTAGTCAGGGCCGTCGTCCGGTCGCGCCCGAGCCGAGATGCCCTCGTCGCCGAGTGCCGCCACGAGCGCCTGCTCGAGCGTGCGCACGTAGCTGACGACATCGTCCACGCCGACGATCGGATACCCGACGAGCTGACCGGGGCCGTGGTAGGTCACCTTCCCGCCGCGGTCGGTCTCGACGATGTCGATGCCCTGCATCAGATACCAGTCCTCGCCCATCGGCAGCTCACCCGAGGACGAGCGCCGGCCGCACGTGTACACCGGCCAGTGCTCGAGCGTGAGCAGGACATCAGGCAGCTCGCCCGCCTGTCGGGCGCTGCGGACGCGCTCCTGGATCACGAGTGCCTCCCGGTACTCGATCGTCCCGAGGTGACAGACCCACAGCTCCGGACGGTCTCCGCGCATGATCGGATCGTAGCCTGCGTGCCGTATCAGCCGGCCGCCGTCCAGGCCTCCAGGTGGCGCTTGACCGCGGCCAGGAACTGCGCCGCGATCACACCGTCGAGCGCGCGGTGGTCCCAGCTCAGCCCGAGGATGGTCATCGGCCGGATCGCGATCGCGTCGTTGCCGGCGGCGTCGGTGAGCACGACCGGCCGCTTGATCACGGCCTCGAGGTCAAGGATCCCCACCTGGGGCTGGTTGATGATCGGGGTGGCCATGATCGAGCCGTACTGGCCCGGGTTGGTGATTGTGAACGTCCCCTCCCTGACCTCATCGGGGCTCAGCTCGCCCGCGCGCGCACGCCGCGCGAGATCCTTGATCCGGATCCCGAGGCCCTCCACCGAGAGCTGGTGGGCGTCCGTGAGCACCGGCACGATCAACCCGTTCTCACCGAGCGACACCGCGATCCCGAGGTTGACCGCGTCGTGGCGGGTGTAGCGCTCGCCCTCGAGCCAGGCGTTGAGCGACGGGTGCTCGCGCAGGGCCAGCGTCGTGGCGCGGGCGACGAACGCCAGCGCGGTCAGGCCAAGCGGCGCTCGCGCGGCCTCGACGGCGCTCATGTCGACCTCGATCCAGGTCGTGCAGTGCGCTGCGGCGTCGAGCGAGCGCTTCATGTGCTCGCCGATCTGGCGCCGCATCCGCGAGAGCTGGCCGGCCTCGGTCATCGGCACGGGATCGGGGCGGTAGGGGCTCTCGATGTGCAGCGGCGGCTCTGGGGCGGCCACCGCCGCGCTCGCGGTCCCGCCCTCCGCCTCCACGAAGGCCAGCACGTCCTGCTTGCGTACGCGCCCGTCGCGTCCGGTGCCGGTCACCCGCCCGAGGTCGATCCCGTGGGCGGCCGCGATGCGCTGCACGACGGGTGAGTAACGTCGCGGCGCCCCCGTCCCGTTCGACACGGGTGGCGCGGGAGCGCCGTTCGGCGCCGGGGGCGGAGCGCCGTTGGACGCGGCCGCCCCATCGGCACCGTTGCCCTCCACGGCGCCTTCGGGGGCGATTCGCGCGAGCACCACGCCGACCGCGACCGTGGCCCCGAGCGGCACCAGTATCTCCGCGACGACCCCGGCGGCGGGCGCCGGCACCTCGGTGTCGATCTTGTCGGTCGAGATCTCGCAGATCGTCTCGTCAGCCTGGATCTGGTCGCCGACCTGCTTGCGCCACTGCACCACGGTGCCCTCGGCGACGGACACGCCCATCTGCGGCATCGTCACGTCGACGAGCTCAGTACGCGAGAAGCTCACGGCAGGCCTCCTTGACGCGCTCGACGCTCGGGAGCACGACCTGCTCCAGAGGCGGCGAGAACGGGATCGGGACATCCGGCGTCGAGACCCGGACGACGGGGCCGTCGAGGTCCTCGAAGCCGCGCTCGGCGATCAGCGCGGCCACCTGGGCGCCGGCGGCACAGGTGGAGTTGGCCTCGTCGAGGATCACCACCTTCGAGCACTGCGCGACCGCAGCCAGGATCGCCTCGTTGTCGAGCGGGACGAGCGAGCGCAGGTCGAGGACCTGCGCCGAGGCGCCGTCGAGGTCCTCGGTCGCCTCGAGCGCAACGTGCACCATCGCCCCGTAGGCGATCACGACCAGGTCCGACCCCTCGCGGGCGACGCGGGCGGTCATCGGCGTCTCGTAGACGCCCTCCGGGACCTCGCCCTTGATCCGGCGATACAGGTGCTTGTGCTCCATGAAGCAGACCGGGTTCGGGTCGCGGATGGCAGCGTGCAGCAGGCCCTTGGCGTCTTCGGCCGTCGACGGGGCGAGCACCTTGATGCCGGGGGACTGCATGAACCACGCCTCGGGGTTCTGGGAGTGGAACGGGCCACCGGAGAAGCCCCCGCCCGAGGGCAGCCGCACGGTGATCGGCACCGCGAGCCCCTGGCGGTAGTACATCTTCGCGGCCACGTTGACGAGCTGATCGAAGCCGCAGGCGATGAAGTCGGCGAACTGCATCTCGCACACGGGGCGCATGCCGACCACGGCCGCGCCGACGGCGGTGCCGATGATCGCCGACTCGGCCAGCGGCGTGTCCATCACCCGGTCGGTGCCGAACTCCTCCACGAACCCGTCGGTGACCTTGAACGCGCCGCCGAACACGCCGATGTCCTCGCCCATCACGAGCACCCGGTCATCGGCGCGCAGCTCGTCACGGAGCGCTGAGGAGATCGCCTGCAGATAGGTGAGCGTTGGCATCAGGACGCCACCTGTCCGCGCTGCGCCGCAAATCCACTCCAGGGCGCCAGGCCGTTCCCGAGCGGCTCGGCCTCGCCCTCGCAGAAGACGCCCTCGGTGGCCCGCGCCGGGTCGGGCTGCGGCGACGCCAGTGCCTCCTCGGTGGCCGCGTCGATCTCCGCCCTGACCGTGGCGCGGATCTCATCCACGTTGGTGCCGTCGGCCTTGACCCGAGCCTCCTGGCGCTCGATCGGGTCGCGCTTGCGCCACTCCTCCACCTGCTCCTTCGGCACGTACTTCATGTCGTCGTGCGCGGCGTGACCGTGCATGCGCATCGTCTCGGCCTCGATCAGGGTCGGGCCGCCGCCGGCCACCGCCCGCTCCCGGGCCGCGCGGGTCGCCTCGAACATCGCCTCGGCGTCATTCCCGTCGACGGTCACCCCGACGAAGCCGTAGGCCGCGGCCCGCTCGACCGGGTTGACCGCGAACTGCTTGTCGATCGGGGTCGAGTACGCATACTGGTTGTTCTCGAGCACGAACACCACCGGCAGCTTCTGCACCCCGGCCCAGTTCATGGCCTCGTGGAAATCACCGCGCGAGGTGGAACCGTCGCCGAACCAGGTGATCGCGCAGCGCGCCTCGCCGCGCAGCTTGAACACCATCGCCATACCGGTGGCGACGAGCATCATGTCGGGCAGCATCGAGACCATCCCGACACAGCCCAGGCGCCGGTCACCGAAGTGCACGTTGCCGTCGCGGCCCCGGGTCACGCCGGCCTCGCGTCCGAGGTACTGCGCGAGGATCCGCGCCGGGGCCACGCCACGGATCACGTGCGCGGCCAGATCGCGGTGCAGGATGCACAGGCGGTCCTCCGGCGCCATCGCGAACGCCGCGCCGGCGGACACCGCCTCCTGGCCGTATCCGTCGTAGAACGAGCCCGGCACCTTTCCCTGCCGGTAGAGGCTCATCGCGCGCTCCTCGAGCCCGCGCATCAGGAGCATCGCCCGCAGCAGGGCGATGCGGTCCTCGGGCAGCAGATAGCCGCCGCCGGCCTGCGCCTGCTGCGCTGTCTGGGTCGCCATCGCGCGCTTCCCTTTCCTCCGTGGGCCCCGGTCGGGATCTCCGTCCGGAACCCGCTTCCCGGGCCTTCCCGGGATCTCCGGTCAGACCCGCGGATGGGCACTCGGCGAGATTACCCCAAGCCACGGAGATCGACGCATCACGGGGTCCATGCTTACCCTATGAGGGGTGGAGGAAGCTTGGCTGAACCGCTTGCGCTGGCGTCGCCGCGGCGCCTGGATGTGGCCCGCGTTTGCGGCCTTCACCGTGCTCGACGCGGTCGTCGGTCACCTGCTCCCCCCCTCGGGTGAGACCCAGCGGCTGATCGGCGCGCTGGTCGCGGCGATCGTCGTCAACGTGCTCGTCGTGGTGCTGCTCTCCTGGCCGCTGGGCGCGCTCCTACGGCGCGTCCGCCGGGACCTGCCGGTGGTGGTCGCCCGTGACTACGCCGGCACGGCGCTCGTCGCCGGCGTCGCTGCCGTGATGCTGGCCGTCGGGATCATCCATCACGGCACCGTGGTCGCCCATCGCCAGGCGATGCAGGACGCCATCACCCGCGCGCAGGCCTGGATCGGCGACCGTGCGCCGGCCGAGTTTCGCCGCAACCTCTCCTACGTGAGCACGGTCGCGATCGAGCCCGGGGCGATCTACCGGACCTGCGTGATCAGCGTCGATCACCGCCGCACATACTGCGTGATCGTCAGGACGTGGCTGCCCTTCCAGTCGAGCGTCTCGTTCGCCGGCTACGAGTCCAACGACGTCTTCGCCCAGGGGACCGGCTGACCCCTGTCCGCCGGCCCCGACAAGCGGCTGGTCCTGATCGCCTGCATCCTCGGCTCGGCGGTCGTGTTCCTCGACGGCACGGTCGTCAACGTCGCCCTGCCGGCCATCCGCGCCGGCCTGCACGGCGGCCTCGCGGCGCAGCAGTGGGTCGTCGAGGCCTACCTGTTGACGCTGTCCTCGCTGCTGCTGGTCGGCGGCTCGCTCGGCGACGTGCTCGGACGCCGGCGCGTGTTCGCCGCCGGCCTGGCCGCGTTCGGCGCGTGCTCACTGCTGTGCGCGATCGCGCCGAGCAGCGCGTTCCTGATCGGTGCGCGGGCGATCCAGGGAATCGCCGGGGCGCTGCTCGTCCCCAGCACGCTGGCGCTGATCATGGACACCTTCGAGGAGGGCGAGCGGGCCACGGCGATCGGCTCCTGGACCGCGTGGACCGGGATCGCCACCGTCGTCGGCCCGCTGGGCGGCGGGGCCCTGATCCAGGTCGCGTCGTGGCGCTGGATCTTCGCCATCAACCTCGTCCCCGTCGCAGTCACCCTCTACCTGCTGCGCGCGCTGCCCGCCGACCGGCCGACCGGCGGGCACGTCGACTGGCCCGGCGCGGCCCTGGCCGCGCTCGGCCTCGGTGGCCCGGTGTTCGCGCTGATCGAGCAGGGACGATTCGGCTGGGGAAGTCCGATCGTCTTCATCCCGCTGATCGGCGGCATCGTGCTGCTGATCGCGTTCGTCCTCTGGGAGCGCCGGGCGCCGGAGCCGATGATGCCGCTGGGGCTGTTCGGCTCGCGCAACTTCACCGTCGGCAACCTGACCACGCTGTTGCTGTACTCGGGCCTCAGCGTGGCGACGTTCTTCGTGGTCCTGTTCATCCAGCAGGTCGGCGGCTACACGGCGTTGCAGGCGGGCCTGGCGCTGCTGCCGATCACGATCCTGGTCTTTGCGCTCTCCAAGCGTTTCGGGGCGCTCGCCGACCGTTTCGGGCCGCGGCTGTTCATGGGCGCCGGGCCGGTCCTCGCCGGCCTCGGCCTGCTGCTGCTCGGACGCATGACCGCGAGCGCGGACTACGTCAGCGCGGTGCTGCCGGGAATCCTCGTGTTCGGGCTCGGCTTGGCGATGACCGTCGCACCGCTCACCGCGACCGTGCTCGGCGCCGTCGAGCCCGGGCACTCGGGCGTCGCCAGCGGGATCAACAACGCCGTCGCCCGCGTCGCCGGGCTGCTGGCGATCGCCGCCCTCGGTGCGGTCGTGACGGCGAGCTTCCAGAGCCGGCTCGACCACGACCTCGCCGGCCGCCCGCTCAGCCCACAAGCGCTGGCGGCA
>Ga0208478_1000084_pt1 | contig 36071 bp, 22 predicted proteins | sample NGESurdeep072012_5_FD_184462 | JGI IMG/M metagenome (GOLD analysis project Ga0208478, IMG submission 184462) | Arctic peat soil microbial communities from Barrow, Alaska - NGEE Surface sample 415-2 deep-072012 (SPAdes) | ecosystem: Environmental > Terrestrial > Soil > Wetlands > Peat ...
AGGGATGCCTTTGAGATTGCCTATAATCCGAATGATGGAATCGAAATCCGCTGGGGAGCACTGGAAAACAGCGATGAAAGGGCTACATGCCATCGTCAGACACCTTCAAAACAATTTGAAACGATGCGCTCGGTACGCGTATGGTTCCATAATAGGCTGCATCCGCCAACATAAAAACTTACTGATTCAGATAGGACATATCTGATCTGGAATTGGCAATAGATATCTCTAAAACATTGAAAACTTTACTGTAAGATTACAGAACTTTCATTTTTGGTTGCAAGAGATTGTAAATGAGAATACAGATCCTTTTCCTGGCTCAGATTCAATGTAAATGTTCCCTCCAAGAAGTTCTACAAGTGCTTTTGATATTGATAACCCCAGTCCGGTACCAGGGCGGAACTTATCATTTTCATTCTCAATCTTGGAAAAATACTCAAATATCTTCTCATGAACCCCCGGGTCTATTCCCGACCCCGTATCTTTCACATAAAAAGTTGCCAGATCATCTTTTTTCATATAATCCACCCTTACTGAACCTTCCTGGGTGAATTTAAATGCATTATTTAGCAAGTGTTCCAGAATTTGCTTCAGACTGCTCTCATCAGTAATGATGATATCGTCAGTACTGATCTCAGCACGGTCAATTTCAAAAAGCAGTTTTTTTTCCTTGGCTAATGATGAATAATACAAGTAAATGCTGTCGAATAATTCATTGACTGAGACACGATCAATTCTTAATTTTGTCTGCCCTGTTATAATTTTGCTGAACTCAATGATGTTTGAAATAATTGACAGAAGCTGGTCGCTGCTTGAGACAATCTCCTTGATATAATCAATACGCTGTTCATTATCTAAACCTGGCTCAATAATCAAATTTGTAAAACCGATTATTCCATTTAGCGGCGTTCGAATCTCATGGTTTATGTTGGTTAAAAAAGCAGTTTTTAATCTGTCAATCTCTTCAAATTTCATTAATGCCCGTTCAAGTTCTTTATTCCTGATTTCAAGGATTCTGGCAGTCTTAAAAAGAACTAAAAAAAGAGATGTCACAATGGTAGAGGTAAATAGCTCAAACCTATAGGCGTATAGCACATTTTTATAGGTAGTGAATATTTCACTCCCTTTAATAACTTTAAATAGATAAAAAACAATTATCAATGTTGGAATTAAGAAGATTATATAATAAACAATAACCATTATTGCCCATAGTACACCCAGTAGGTAAACATTTCTGGTCTTGCTTTTTAAATATAAATAGAAAAACCAGGCAAAAAGACTGGCAGTACAATGCATAAGAATGGTCGATACTTCAAGATTATGCATAGGAAAACTTAGAGAGGCAATGAATGAGACGCCAAGAATGTATATCCAGTTTGGAAGAAATAATATGCTGAGCAATACACCTATTTCCCTCATATCACTACCACCACCTTCCATTCCTGGAACAACAAACCTGATATAACCAAGAATAATGGACAGAGTTCCGAATCCCAGCATTATAAGTGTATTCTTCCATACATGCCGGTTTGACAGAATCATCTTCACTTCTAATTTTAAGAATTAGTAATTTCTTATGCAAAAATACATATTAATCCCAAACAGCATATTGGAAGTTTGAAAAGAAGATAATAGATTGATATGTCTCAAACTAAATAATGTATTCCAGACAAGATACAGTCTTAATATCCATTATTGAGTATTTCCGACATGGTGCGTGGGATGAAGATACTGTAATCATGCAAAGCGAGGGTGCACGTTATTTAACTATGAGAGAAAGGATTAAGAATTACTTCACCTTCGCTAAAGCTAAGGCGGACACAGTTCGTTCGTATTGTTCCTCGGAGGTGTGAAATATCTAACCTTGATTTGATAAAAGACATGAATAGTATAATGAATCTGGCGAAAATATTGTCTGAAAAAGAGAGATCAACCTTATAATTGTAATGGGAATAATATTTGTTCAGAGAAAGTTAAATCCGAGATGCGTGAAATGATTCAGAGAAAAGATTCAAAACTTATCATTTCCTAATTCATAGCTATCAAATTATTTTGCAGGAATGACCATTATTTCAGAACTTTGATAAGAGATACTCTGGCAGGATTTGAATTATTAACTTATAGCATCTTCAATGACCGAGTCTCAGACTACGGATCAGACATTCATCAGGAAGCTGACAGCTATCGTTCTGGCTAACATGGAGAATGAACAGTTCGGAGTTGATGAGGTGTCCCGGCAAATGGGTATGACCTATTCTAAAATAAACCGGAAACTTAAGTCCATAAATAACCAGACGTTAAGCAGGTTTATCCGTGAAATAAAATTGAAAAGGGCTATGGAAATGCTTCAAAGGGGTGAAGCGACAATTTCCGAAATCGCTTTTCGGGTCGGATTTGGTAGTTCAACCTACTTTGATAAGTGTTTTCATGATTATTATGGCTTTCCTCCGGGTGAAGTTAAAAAAAGAGAAATTAGCATTCCTGGTCATGAAGAAAACATTCTCATCCAAAATACTGCGAAACGGCAACAAAAGAAACCCATGAGGCAAGCTATTGTTTTTCTCCTCCCCTGGATCTTGTTTATATTCACGTTTATCGCAATAACTGTTATCCTTGTATTTTACATTCAAGACAGGAGACAGTCTAAAGCTCTTGCATATCTTGAAAAGTCAATCGCAGTATTACCTTTTAAAAATGACAGCCCTAATGATTCTACAACTTACTTCATGGATGGTGTCATGGAAGAGATACTTAATAACCTGCAAAAAATAAAAGATTTCAGGGTTCCTTCCCGCAATTCAGTTGAACAATTCAGAAATAACACTACCAAATCTACGCCTGAAATCGCAAAAAAGCTGAGGGTAAATTATATAGTTGAAGGTGGGGGACAAAAATATGGCAACACATTTCGTCTTAGGGTGCAACTAATTGCTGCTAACAACGAAAAAAATTTATGGGCAGAATCTTATGAACAGGAAATAAAGGAATCTAAAGATATTTTTAATATACAAAGCAGGATTGCGCAAGCAATTGCGTCAGAGTTAAAAGCAATAATTGCACCTGAAGAGAAACAGCTTATTGAGAAATCCGCAACTACAAGCCTCACTGCATATGATTTCTACCTGAGAGGGAAAGAGGAACAAAATAAATATATGGAAAGTATTCCCTCAACCAGAATATCACTTGATCGGGCTAATGAATTATATAAAAAAGCATTAGGGTACGATCCTTCATTCGCCCGGGCTTATGTCGGAATGGCTCAGGTATATTGGAACAAACATTACTGGGAAACCTATATGTCAGAGAATTTTCTTGATTCTGTTCTCATTCTTGCAAATAAAGCACTGTCAATTGATGATAAATTAGGAGAGGCATATACAACAAGAGGAAGGTATTATGACCAAAAAGACCAGGATGAACAGGCAGTTGAAGAATATGATAAAGCATTAAAAATCAATCCTAGTTCATGGGAGGTTTATTATGAAAAAGGAGAATTGTATGCTTATGATGACTTTGTAAAGGCCATTGATAATTATCAAAAAGCTGCATCTCTTAACCGGGGATCTGAATTGCCAACTATTTTAACTGATATCAGTTTTGCGTTTGAACATGCTGGTTTCAAAGCTCAATGTGAATATTACGCAACTGAAGCTTTAATGCTGGATGGCGATTCATCACAATATTATTTTGTTCTTGCCAATCACGAATTGTGTTGGGGTAATTTCGAAAAATCTCTTGGAATAGCACTGAAAGCCAATGAATTAAATTCAGATAATATACATAACCTGGGCGAGAATATAGCATTTAATTACATTTTGCTTGATAAAAGTGATGAATCATTAAAATATTATAAGCAGTATTTTGAAAAGTCAAAAGCTCAGGGTGTATTGTCTATTACTTATATGCATCGGATTGGATATGCATATTGGAAAAATGGATATAAGAAAGAAGCTGAATATTATTTTAGTAAACAAATAGAGTATTGCAATAAGGCGATCAAATTAGGTCGTAAAAACAGAAATCAATTGTTTTCTTATTATGATCTTGCATGTGTATATGCATTCAGAGGTGAGAAAGGAAAAGCATATGAGAATTTAAGAAATTTAAGTCAAATTAAAGTTGCCCCATTATGGTTAGTCACCTATATCAAACATGATCCACTATTCGACAGCATTAAAGATGAACCTGAATTTCAGCAAATTATAATTGATCTGGAAGCAAAATACAATGCAGAGCATGAAAGGGTAAGAAAATGGCTTGAGGAGCAGGGGCTGCTGTAGAAAAGACTATCGCCATTGATAAAATTAACTTTTTACTAACCCTCAGAAATCATCGCATGGGGTTCTCTGTTTCATTTTAACCCTTCGTGCTGTCAGTAAATGTATCGATCTATTGAAGCATCAGCGCAAAACTGTGATTATTCGTAAAAAATTTAAGGTTTTGACAAAAAATTTAAAATTTTGGCAAAAAGTTTAAAGTTTTTGTCAAAATAATTTAGTGCCTCAGAATGTTTTTAGCCGAACTTATATTAAAAAATTAACCCTTTTAAGGTTTATGTTTAACTTAAACATTTCGGCTATGAAAAAACTTAATTTTATTTTAATTTTTCTTGCTGTCCTGGCCTTTTCCTGCTCCAAGGACGGCATGTTGAACACCGATCCGCTTGCTGATCAGCTTTCCGGCAATACAGCTCTTCTGAAGTGCGGCAATGTCGTTAAGGTTTATCCGGGGTCGAATGACACCAAGGCTCTCACGGATGCTTTTGCCCAGGCCCAGGCCTGTGGTAAAAATGCTGTCGTGAAACTTATGCCGGGTACATTCTCAATCGGCATCATTGAAGTCAGAGAGTTTAACGGGACTTTTTGCGGCTCAGGGATGGGAAAAACCATTATAACCAATCTCCCGGGACTCACTCCTGAATCAAATACCCTGCAGAACAAATTGCCTGCCTTAATTACTTTTATTGGAGGCAACGTTACAGTGAGCGACCTGTCGGTCACCCAGACAGAGACATTGTCTTTGCTTGGAAATGTGGAAATGAATTTATTGCTATTCTCCGATTATTCTGCAGATTATGTACCGGACAGGCAACACATCGGGGTTACACTCAATAATATTGCAGTTACAGGATTACTGGAGAAGGATGTTACGATGTGGGACGGAACAGTGGTAGATTATTATCCATATAGCGACTATAATGGTGTTAAATTGGCTCCGGACGTATATAAACCTGTTGGAAGCAACCTCATTACGAGGGGAAATATTGATGCAAATGTTTCAAACAGCCGGTTTAACAATTTCTGGAGAGGATTATATGTCTTTGGCTGTAAAAGTGGTAATTTCAATTTTGGTATGGAGGGGAGTAATATTTTTACCGGAAACTATCAGGGGCTTTTAGTGAATCAAAACATAGGTATAAAGGTCAAAATAATCCATAATGTATTTAATGTCACAGCTTACAATTATGATGGAATAGATGTAAATTGCTCAGAAGAACATAATATTTTTGAATATGTCCCGGAAGAAGCGGGGAATTACGAAATAAGCAATAACGTATTCAATCTTCATTATGGTAATGCCGGAATAGGCATGTGGGACGGCTGGAGGTATGCACATCCTGATAATCCAGTCTGGATTCATATGCTTTGTGATCATAATACATTTAATGATATGGAGGAAGGTCCCTGGCCTGTAGAGACTTATGCAATGAAGGATGTTGTCTTCTCCAATAATACAGTCACCGGAGATGCCGCATCACTGAACTGCTACTGGTATATTGGAGGGGATTGGTGGGTTGCTGCCGATGACCCCAATTATTTATTGTCCGTAGGTGAAAATTGCAAAATGGTGAATAATAATTTCCAACAGAAGAATTTCAATATTTATTTGGATTGGAATAGTCAAAATAACCTGATCGTGGGCGATCTCAGCAATGTCACAGTTACCGATCTTGGTGTCAATAACAAGGTCATAGGATTAAAGAATCCGGGTCATGGAATACCAAAGGAATGCATGGATAGAATTGGAAGGATGCATGATAGGCATAACCGGCACTGACACAACTATTGGCGTACACTATAACAATCCCGAACGACTAACAGAGTAGTGTTCAGAACATTACTTTGCGTATGGGGTAAGGACTATTTGAAAATTTAACTATTTATCTATCAGAGATAAATCATTTAGACTATCAGGTAGTAATGTGACGATTGTCAGCCCTCGGAAATCAGCTCCGGGGGCTTCTGCTTTTCTTTGTAGCGGAGACTGATAAAATATCTAACCTGAGATTAGTAGAAGGTATTTATAAAATCGTGGAATTCATAGATTCTGAGATTGCTATGGAAGATTCATTATTGTTATCGCATTTAGTCAGGCAGAGCTCTGTGTTAAGTAACGGGAGTAAAATAAGAATTAGAGTTTATTAAGTTTTTCACCACTGCGCCATACACCAATAATAGAAAGCGTGCAATTGATATTTGTCAGAGGGTCTCCATCGACCAATATCAGGTCAGCTCTTTTTCCTGAAGCAATCCGACCACGGTCTGTAAGTCCGAACCGTCTTGCAGGTATGGAAGTAGCTGCGCGGAGGGCTTCGATAGGTTTCAGTCCCGCAGCGACCAGCAACTGAAGCTCGTGGTGCAGGCTGGCACCATGAGCGAGACCGCCAAGGATTGGGATAGGCTCCGACACATCACTGCCAGCCAAAATTTCCACACCAGCATTATGCAAGGCCATGACACTGGAGCAAGCATCTTTGAAATTTCCCTGAGGATAGACGTTCATGCTTCTGGAGAGGGAATCAAGCCACTTCTTGCTCAATTTGGAACTTACTCGTTTGTCGGCGGCTAGTGTGGCTGCGTTATTGCCAAAGGCAGTGGATAGTGTTACAAGCGTTGGTGTGACAAACGCTCTGGAAGAAGCAATAGCGGCAGTAAGCTCCGGTGTAGTTTGGCGGTCAAAAAACAAGTGCGCTAACCCATCCACTCCTGACGAAATAGCTTTCTGCGCTCCTTCGAATGTTGTCACATGAGCGATGGCCATCTTTCCAAGTCGATGAGCTTCTTTCACAGCCGCAAGGAGAGTATTATTGCTTATTACCGTAAGCCCTGGAAAACCAACAGTAGTGCCTTCTTCAATAAATATCTTGATATAGTCAGCACCATTTGTAACTTGCTTGTTCACAAATTTGATTGCCTCGTCAGGGGTCGAAACAAACGGATAACGAAAGAATAATTTTATAAACAAATTATTGCTTAATTTCATATACTGCGAAGGATGTCCACCATGAGGAGTGACACCCATGCCAGGTGAACGGAAATCAGCCACATCATGACGTTTAGCTATTTTTTTGCGTTGGTTGGATGACCATTTTCCATTCATTTCCAATTCGGTTGTTACACCGAATAAAAGTGCGTCATGTAATCCGTCAATATCCGTATGGACATGCGAATCAATAAGTCCGGGCATTAGGGTTGCGTTGTTACCATCGATGACGATTGCTCCAGTTGGTATAACTCCACCAATACTAAGAATCCGTTCCCCTTCAATCAAGATTAACTTGTCATCAATTATGTTCTCTCCGTCGAAAATATGTACGTTTTTTAGAGCTGTAATCATTGTTGTTTTTTCTCAAGAATTATTTTTCACGAACAAGCCAATACCAATGAGATGCGATTATTCTTCTTCTGCTAAACTTGGAATTCACTAATTGAAAACCGTTTTCAAATGTTTTAGCAATAAAATCAGGGTTTATATTAATATCGCTGGGAGAAGTATCTAACGCCCAAATCAAATGTGTTCCTCCGGGTTTCAATAATCTGTAAACTTCTGAAACATATTTTTGTTGGCCTTCTTCATTTAAACAATGAAAGCATCCAATATCAAAGGAAATATCAAACTGTTCAGTAATCATTTCTAAATTGGTTACATCACCTACTAAAAATGTTGGCTTATATTCATCATTGGCTACCCGCTTCCTGGCCTTTTCAATAGCAACTGATGAAAAGTCAACACCAGTGGCTTTTATTTTTTGCACTTTCATAAATCTTGAAAACCGGCCAAGTCCACAACCTAATTCCAAAGAAGTTTTTGGTTTACAGGTTTCGACAAGTTCTTTCAGTTCTTTAGGAATACGAATATCTCCCCAAAATGTGATGGGTAAATTATATGCTTTATTAAATTCCTCGCTGGTAAAAGGTGGTTTTGAATTGTTATCGTTCATCATGTTCACTTTTTGTTGATTTGATTACTTTTTAATTTTATCCTTTGATAGACATCTTCTAATTAAGAGACGAATGTAAAGGAGAAATATTTTAAAGAAAAGCTAAAAAGGCAAAATGATAATACAAATCTTATCAAAACAGGTTTAAGCTCCCCCGATGGGTTTGGCGGTAATAAACTTGGAGGATTACGCTCCCTGCGGTCGCGTGATCCTCTTATGGTAGCAGCCCGAAGAAAAAGCCTTTTCCGCTAAAGCGGAATACGGGTTTTATTATTTTCAGACTCTTACAAGAGCAACCTCTTGACGAGTCTGAAAATAATAAAGCCCTGCCGTTTCACGGCAAGGCTTTTCTTTGTAGCGGAGGGAGGATTCGAACCTCCGACCTTTGGGTTATGAGCCCAACGAGCTACCACTGCTCCACCCCGCAATATCGAGGGGCAAATGTAGTATTTAAGGGGCAATTGGCAAAACAATTTTGAGATTATTTTAATTTTTGGAGTCCGAAGTCCGAAGTCAGTAGACCGAAGTTAAAAAAAAGTTACTTCCGACTTCCGACTTCCGTCTTCCGTCTTCCGTCTTCCAACCCCAAACAATTTAAATTATAATTAGTAAGTTTGTTAACGAAATTTGACCCCAACTGTTATAAATGGAAATAAGCTATAGTATTAAATTAAATTAAGCCACTATGCCAAGGGTATTTAAAGCAACTGAAATAGAAAAGGAAGGAAAAGAGGTGAAACGTGATTATCTCGACAGACATATGCCACATATTTTCTGTCCTGATACAGTCAAGAGAGGAGAGAAATTTGAGGTTAAGGTAAAGCTTGGTGAAGAATATCCCCATCCTGATGAACATGATCATTTCATAAGCGTAATACAGCTCTGGAACAGGGAAACACTCCTTGCTGAAGCTCGTTACACGGCAGGTGTTTATGGTAATGTGCCTTCTCATTTTGAGATAGATTTTTATATTGTTGCTCCTGAAGTATCTATGAACCTTTCTGCAATGTCAGTATGTACAAAACATGGGCTCTGGCAGAGTGAAGACAAACCGGTTAAGGTGATATAATGGGTTTAAATTCCCATTTTTGGTTCCGTTAATTCATTTGATGAGGCAGGATTATTATCTTTGCAGGCCAATTAAGTTATAGAAAATGGCTAAGGACGATAAGAAAAAAAACAACTGGCGCGATAAATACAGATTTTCTGTAATAAATGATCATACCTTAGAGGAGGTCTGGAGAATTATCCTGACAAGATATAATGCATTCCTTCTGATTACTTTTCTTCTGCTTTTCATTATTTGGGGTACAAGTACTCTGATCTCATTCACGAACCTGCGGGAGTTTATTCCCGGTTATCCTGATGTTACAATGCGGCGCAATATTCTTATGAGTGCGATCCGTCTTGATTCCCTCGATCGCGAACTGAAGTTAAGGGATAAGTATTTCGATAATATGAATGCAATCATATCGGGCAGACAACCAGTTGAAATATCTGTACAGCAAGACACTACAAAAAATTATAAAGCAATTAAATTCAGTACGTCAGCCAACGATTCAGTCTTAAGGGCACGTGTTGAAAACGAAGAAAAGTATAATCTCACACTCGGACCATCAGCATCCGAATCAGTTTCAGGGCTGGCCAGCCTCAATTTTTTCTCTCCTGTAAAGGGAATTGTTTCAGGGAAGTATGATGTAAGAACAAAACATTTTGGTACAGATATCGTTACAAAACCTAAAGCTCTTGTTTCCGCTGTTCTTGACGGAACCGTTATCTTCACCGGATGGACAATGGAAACCGGATTTGTAATTGAGGTTCAGCATCAGAATAATATTGTTTCAGTATATAAACATAATGCCAGCCTCCTCAAAGAGACAGGAGATCTTGTACGCGCCGGTGATGTAATTTCTATCGTCGGTGATTCCGGGGAACTATATACCACTGGTCCTCATCTTCATTTTGAGATCTGGTACAAAGGGAGCTCTCTGGATCCCGAAAAACATATTTTATTCTAATAACCAGGATCCCCGGTATGCCAGAAAGAATTGCATTGTTGGGATCAACTGGGTCGATAGGTACTCAGGCTCTGGATATCATTTCAAAGTATCCCGAAAAGTTTGCTGTTGAGGTCCTGATTGCCGGAAATAATATTGATCTTCTTATACAGCAGGCATATAAGTTTCAGCCCGATTCAGTCGTTATCGCGAATCCCGATCATTATCTGCAATTAAAAGAATGTCTTCATAGTACTAATATTAAAGTCTATGCAGGCAATGAGGCTGTAGAACAAGTAATCACATCATCAAATGTCGATGTTGTCATTGCTTCAATTGTAGGCTATTCAGGAGTGAGACCCACCATTGCTGCCATAAAAGCCGGGAAAAAAATTGCCCTGGCCAATAAAGAAACTCTTGTAGTTGCCGGTGAGATTATTGGCCGACTGGTAAGAGAATCGGGAAGCATTATTGTTCCTGTCGATTCAGAGCATTCGGCAATTTTTCAATGTCTTGTAGGGGAATCTGGAAACCCCATTGAGAAAATTACGCTGACAGCTTCAGGAGGGCCATTTCTGAATTTGTCCGAAGAGAAGCTGAGGAAGGTTAAACCCTGCGATGCTCTTAAACATCCCAACTGGAATATGGGTTGTAAGGTCACAATTGATTCTGCTTCACTGATGAATAAAGGGCTGGAAGTGATTGAAGCCAAATGGTTTTTTGATCTCACACCTGAACAGATTTCGGTTATTATTCATCCCCAGTCGATAATTCATTCATTTGTACACTTTGCTGATGGATCTGTAAAAGCTCAGCTTGGTGTTCCCGATATGAGGGTTCCGATCCTTTATGCCCTTAGCTATCCCGAACGGCTGCAATCTGATCTTCCGCGGCTTGTACTTAATGATTGTAAATCTTTAACATTCAGCGAACCCGACATAAAAAAATTCCGGAATCTTCCATTGGCATTTGAAGCACTTAACAAGGGTGGAAACATGCCATGCATATTAAATGCAGCCAATGAGATGGCAGTAAAAGCTTTTCTTGATGAAAAAATAGGATTTACTCAAATGCCGGAAATTGTGGAGTACGCTATGGAAAAATGTATATTTTCCCCCTCTCCTGATCTGGATTTCCTTGAAGCAACCGATGCAAGTGCAAGGGAAACAGCTCTCCGATTTATTAATAAACTTCAAAAAGAAAGATGACAATACTTATTAAAATCCTGCAGTTTGTAATGAGCCTTTCAATTCTTGTAATCATACATGAATTAGGACATTTTACTCTCGCAAAATTTTTCAAAACACGAGTCGAAAAATTTTATCTCTTTTTTGATCCATGGTTTTCAATTTTTAAACATAAGAAGGGCGAAACCGAATATGGTATAGGATGGCTTCCTCTTGGCGGCTATGTGAAAATTTCCGGAATGATAGATGAATCGATGGATAAGGAGCAGATGAAACTCCCTCCTCAACCATGGGAATTCAGATCAAAGACATCATGGCAAAGACTTCTGATAATGACCGGAGGGGTTATCTTTAATTTTATTTTCGCAATGTTGATTTTCATTCTTGTTTTATTTGCCTGGGGTGAAACATACCTGCCAACGGCTAATGTGAAATATGGAATTGTCACCGACTCTGTAGGTTATGCCATTGGTCTCAGAAACGGAGACAAGATCCTTACGATCGACAATCAGCATGTTGAGAACTTCCTGGAGATAACCTCTGATATTGTTTTGAACAACCGCAAAACTATTCAGGTTGATCGCGATGGTACAGCTTTGAATATTGACATACCAAAGGAATATATTCCTAAGATGCTGAAGGGCAAAGGTATGATTGACTCCAGGATACCTTTCGGACCATATGTGATTGAGAGCTTTGGAAAAAAATCTCCGTGCATAACGGCCGGGGTTCTCCTTAAGGATCAAATTACCGGCATTGATGACAAAAAATTTACTTATTATGATGAATTTCAAAAGTACCTTTCCGATAACAAGGAACATCCTTTAACTCTTAATCTTTTACGTAAAGGAGCGAACCTCAATATTACCGTAACACCTGACTCTTTAGGAATGCTTGAGATAATAGGCAGGAACCAGGCCCTTGATCAGATATTTGAACTCAAAACAATTAAATATGGGTTCGTGCAATCAATCCCGGCCGGTATTAACAAAGGGTTTAAGACAATTTCCGATTACCTGAAGCAATTCAAACTCATTTTTTCAAAACATACAAAAGCATATCAATCATTGGGTGGTTTTATTACAATCGGGAACATATTCCCCGGGGTGTGGGACTGGCAAAGGTTCTGGAACCTGACAGCATTTCTTTCAATTATACTGGCAGTCATGAATATTCTGCCAATACCTGCCCTTGACGGAGGTCATGTTCTCTTTTTGTTATTTGAGGTGATTACCGGAAAAAAGCCAAGCGATAAATTCCTTGAATATGCACAAATTGCAGGAATGATTATATTATTGGCACTTTTACTCTATGCAAATGGTAATGATGTTCTGAGACTGATAAGGAAATAGATTTTAACTTTTTAATGGGTTGCGATTAAATAAAGTATTTTTAACTTTGTATAAATTCTAATACTAAAAGAGATGGGCAATTTAGGAATGACAGAAATATTACTGATATTAGTTGTGGTAGTACTGCTTTTTGGTGGTCGTAAGATTCCTGAACTTATGAAAGGAATTGGTCAGGGAATGAAAGAATTTAAGAAAGCTTCCAGGTACGATCCTGCTGAGGATAATAAAGGAGTAGCACACAAAGATTAAATCTGAAATTACGAGATTAAAAATCAAACCAAATCATACTTCTGGTTCCTTCTGCCCGGTACAAACCCCGCTTCTTTAATAATTGATTGAATCTCATTGGCATTGAAGCGATTCTTTGCCCCTGCAGCACTTACCACATTCTCCTCAATCATAATAGATCCAAGGTCGTTTGCACCTGAATGAAGTGAAAGCATTCCAATCTCTTTACCCACAGTTAGTATTGAAGCCTGTATATTTCTGATATTATTTAGTAAGATCCGGCTTATGGCAATCATCCTGACATAATCCGGGCCATTGTAACTGCTTCTGATTCCATGTTTTTTTAAAAGGATGGTTCCCTCATCCTGAAAAGCCCAGGGAATAAAGGTTATGAATCCAAAATGATTTTCCTGTTTTTCAGCCTGCAGATCTCTGATCCTTATAAGGTGTTCAACCCTCTCCCTGGCTGTTTCGATGTGGCCAAACATCATTGTTGCTGAAGTAGGCAGATTCAATTTGTGGGCCTCTCGCATCACCCCAAGCCACTCTTCCGATGTAGCTTTAGCCGGAGAAACAACTCTCCTTACCCGGTCACAAAGGATCTCTGCACCAGCTCCGGGCAGGCTGTCAAGTCCTGCTTCAATCAGATGAGAAAGAACTTCCGAATAAGATAGCAGTTCCTTCTTTGCAAGGTAAACAATCTCCGGAGGCCCCAGTGCATGCAGTTTTAATGAGGGGTACAGCTTCTTCAGATTTCTGAAAAGATCAACATAGAAACTCAGGCCAAGATCCGGATTCATCCCTCCCTGTAAAAGAAGCTGATCTCCTCCGAGTGAATATAATTCATCAATTTTGAATTTATAGTCATCTGCCGATGTAATATATGCATCCTTAGATCCTTTTTTCCTGCAAAAGTTACAAAATGTACATTGAGAGAAACAGATATTGGTAATATTCACATTCCTGTCTATCATCCAGCCAACAATGTTCCCCGGATTATGCAACTGTCGGAGGTTATTTGCTACAAACATTAGCTCTTCAACAGGAGCAGTGGTATAAAGTGCAACTCCTTCTTCAACATCCATTGGAATAAGCCGGAGAGCTTTCTCATATAATTCTTCTAAGATCATCTATATAAATAAATTACTAACTAATCAGTCGGAAGGTGTAAGTCCGAAGTCCGAAGTAGGGAATCAAACTTGCTTCTGACTTCTGACTTCTGACTTCTGACTCCTGCCTGTCAAAGGTAACTCTTTGGAAACGAAACAATCAATATTTTAGTTAACTTTACATCTTCAAAAAATAGCGGATAAAAATATGAAACCTGAAATTCAAAGAATTACACAAATATCATCTGAACAATCAGTTATATGTATTCTGGGAAGCGATCTGATTCCTGAAAAGTTAAAACTCACCAGACAGGAAATTGACTTTGCTCAGACTCAGCTTCAGTCGAAGGAAGAATATGTTTTCATTAATTCTTATAACAGGTGTACCTACCTGATCAGATTAAAGGAAGATGTTATGCATTACAAAGTCAGAGAGGAACTTAGAAGAACATCATATAATATAAGAAAACTTATAAAAGAGAACAACCATTCTGAGCTGGTCATCACTTCCGATAAAGCCTATAGAGGAGCAATTGAGGATTTTGCTGAAGGACTGCTCCTGAGCTTTTATTCTTTTGATAAATACAAGACAAAAGCAAGGAAGGATGATAAAAAATACTATCCAAAAAAGCTTCTCCTTAATGGCGACCTGGTGGATTCAGATATTAAATGGCTCGGTGATCTTACCGATGCTGTCTATTTTGTACGCGATCTTATTCAGGAACCGGTTAACCAGCTAAATGCAACTTCTCTGGCTGGTGAGATCAAAAAGATAGGTAATTCTGCAGGTTTTACAGTTGAGGTTTTGACAAAAGGTAAGATAGAAGCACTTAAGATGGGAGGTCTTCTGGCTGTTAATAAAGGAAGCGTCGATCCCCCTGTTTTCTGTATCCTGGAATGGCATCCGGTAAACTGCCTTAACAAGAATCCTATTGTTCTCGTAGGAAAGGGAATTGTCTATGATACAGGAGGTTTGAATATAAAAACAGGTGAATTCATGGCCGGAATGAACGGTGACATGGCCGGAGCTGCAACTGTAGCCGGTGTTCTGTATACCATTGCAAAAACCGGTATTCCTCTTCATATTATAGGATTGATCCCTTCAACTGATAATCGTCCGGGAGGAAATGCTTATACTCAGGGTGATATCATTACCATGTTTAATAAAATGAGTGTCGAAATCGGGAATACAGATGCTGAAGGCAGGCTTATCCTCGCTGATGCTATCAGCTATGCTTCAAAATATACTCCGGAATTAATAATCGATATTGCAACTCTTACCGGTTCTGCAGCAATGACATTTGGAAACCAGGCAATAGCAGTGATGACTAATGCCGACAGAAAATATATCAACCTGCTTGAAGAATGTGGGAACGACGTATATGAAAGAATTGCAGAATTACCTTTCTGGGATGAATACGGTGAGTTACTGAAATCTGATGTTGCTGATCTTAAAAATATCGGCGGACGTGAAGCAGGAGCTATTATCGCCGGTAAATTCCTGGAACGTTTTGCAGAATTCCCTTTAATACATATGGATATTGCCGGGACAGAAATGCTGAAGAAGGATGATTATTACAGACTGAAAAGCGGACCTGCATCGGGGTTAAGGTTACTGTCGGCATTCCTTAGGAGAATTGCATCTAACTATTCAGAAAAGAAATAAAAATTTATGGAAAAGAAAACAATACTTGCCGGCATCTCACATGGAGATATTAATGGTATCGGATATGAAGTTATTATCAAAGCTCTTTCTGACCCCACAATATATGATATTTGTACAATTGTTGTATATGGTTCCCCTAAGGTAGCTGCCTACCATCGTAAAGCATTGAATGTTAATAATTTTAGCTTTAATAACATCAGGACTGCTGAAGAAGCTTCTGCGAAGAAAGCAAATATGATTAATTGTCTTGATGATAATATCAGGGTGGAACTTGGAAAGTCAACACCTCAGGGAGGTGAAGCTGCACTCATTTCACTTGAAAAAGCTGTAGAAGATCTGAAAAACGGTAAAATTGATGTTCTGATTACCGCACCTATTGACAAACAGAATGTTCAGTCGGAAAATTTTCATTTTAAAGGGCATACCGATTATCTGAAATCTGTGGCAGGTGCCGGGGACGCTCTTATGTTTATGATTGGTGAAAGTATGAGAATCGGCATAGCTACTGACCATGTACCGCTTAATAAAGTTCCAGAGTTGATAACGGTGGAAACTCTTATACATAAAATAAGGCTGATGAATCAGTCACTCATACTTGATTTCGGAATCCGGAAACCCCGTATAGCTATCCTTGGACTTAATCCTCATGCCGGAGATAACTCATTGATCGGGACAGAAGAGGTTGAAATAATCAGCCCGGCAATTCAGCAAGCTCAAAAAGAAGGAATAATGACATTTGGACCTTTCCCGGCAGATGGATTTTTTGGAGCCGGATCATTTACAAAATTCGACGGGATACTTGCAATGTATCATGATCAGGGACTTACTCCGTTTAAAGCACTATCGTTTGATTCAGGGGTTAACTTCACTGCGGGGTTGCCTTTTATTAGAACATCTCCGGTTCATGGTACTGCTTTTAATATTGCAGGCAAAGGTGAAGCATCAGAAAATTCATTCCGTCAGGCAATTTATCTCGCATGCGACATTTTTAGAAACAGGCAGTTGTATACCGAAATATCGAAAAACCCCTTAAAACATCAGGATATTGAAATTCATAGCGACCGCATTGATGAACTTCCTCCTGATATATTTAATCCCGAACAATAAATATGATTGATTATATTAAAGGTGACATTACCCAGATCACCCCGACATTCATCACGATGGAAGCGGGTGGAATAGGTTATCTGATCAATATCTCGATAACGACATTTTCGAAACTTGAGGCCAAAAAGGAATTTAAGATTTTGATCCACGAAGTCATCAGGGAAGACAGCCACCAGCTTTTCGGATTTGCTGATAATGAGGAACGGGATATTTTCAGGTTGCTGATTTCAGTTACAGGTGTGGGTGCGAATACTGCAAGAATGATGCTCTCTTCACTTAGTCCGGGGGAGATAGAAAAGGCAATTTTAGGCTCAGATGCAGACCTTTTGAAAAGCGTCAAAGGAATAGGATTAAAAACAGCTCAAAGAATTATTGTTGATCTTAAAGACAAGTTTGGCAAACATGCCGGAAGTGCTGAAATATTTACCTTCGCAGACAATACAAAGCGCGAAGAAGCGTTATCTGCATTAGTAATGCTGGGATTTGCCAAAAGCGCTGTCTCCAAAGCCCTTGATAAAATTGTCAGAGATGAAAAAAACCTGACCGTTGAGGATATGATAAAGAGAGCGCTTAAAAACTTGTAATTCTGAATTTAAGACGGATTGGGATCACGGATATCATATAAAAATATTCTGATATTTTCGTATCTTCTACTGTTAGCTTCTTTTCTCTTAATGTCCTCAGAAGCAAGTAGTCAGACTGCTTTGCAAAAAGGTGGCGCGCCGGATACAACACGAAAATCAATTCTGAAACTTAAAGATGACTCGGGGATTCCCTGGGAATCGCAACAAAAGGCCCCTCTTTTTCTCGATAAACCATCAAATTTCAAATCCACGGTTCTTTATGACCCTGATAAGAACGAATATATCCTTTATGAGAAAATAGGAGCTTTAGATTATCGCACCCCTGTTCATATGAGCCCTGAGGAATTCAGAAAATATGAATATGCCAAAGCTATGCGCGATTACTGGGAATCGCGTATATCAGGAACTACTGCCGGTTTTAAGTCCAGCCTGATACCTCAAATCGAAATCGGAGGTGCGGCATTTGATAAAATATTTGGGAGTAATACTATCAATATTGTCCCCCAGGGGTCGGCTGAACTTATATTTGGAATTAACATTTCAAAAACTGAAAACCCCACACTCTCTGAAAAACTCAGAACAATTCCAACATTCGATTTTAAGGAAAAAATTCAAATGAATGTCACTGGTACCATTGGTGACAAAATGACGCTCGCGGTGAATTATAACACCGATGCGATGTTCGAATTTGAGAACAGGACAAAACTTCAATATGCAGGCAAGGAAGATGAAATTCTTAAAAAAGTTGAAGCCGGAGATGTTACTCTTCCTCTGACCGGGACTCTTATCACAGGCAGCTATAGTCTTTTTGGACTAAAGACAGAAATGCAGTTCGGAAAGCTTACTGTCACCACAGTACTTTCCCAGCAGAAAGGACAATCTTCTGTTATAAATGCTACTGGAGGTGCTCAACTGACAAGTTTTGATATACCTGTTGATGGCTATGAGGCAAACAAGCATTTCTTTGTTTCACAATACTTCAGAGATACTTATGATGCATCACTGAATAACCTGCCCATTATCAGCTCAGGGGTAAATATTAACCGTATCGAAGTATGGGTAACAAACAAGTTAAGTAGTTTTCAGGATGCAAGTAACAGGAACATAGCCGCTTTTGTCGATCTGGGTGAAAGCAAAAACCATATTTTCAATAAGGTGCCGGCTTTTCAGGCACCTCCTGGTGCGTTGATTTACCCTGACAATAAGGCCAACAAAATGTATCAGGAACTTACAACAACATACGGAATTATACGAGACGTTAACCAGGTAACTAATGCATTTGCTCCATTATACCCCGGATTTCAGATCGGACGTGATTATGAAAAGATTGAGAATGCCAGGAAACTTGATGACAGGGAGTATTATTTTAACAAACAGCTGGGTTTTATTTCGCTTAATACGGCTTTAAATGCTGATGAGGTTCTGGCCGTTGCTTACGAATATACAATTGCAGGTCAGGTGTTTAAAATCGGTGAGTTTTCGACAGATGGAATCGCTGCCCCACAGACTCTGATACTTAAGCTGTTAAAAGGCACTAATCTGAGTCCGAAATTGCCTACCTGGAAACTGATGATGAAGAACATTTATTCTCTGGGATCAGGGAAACTGGATAAAAAAGACTTTGTATTTAATGTCCTTTACCAGGATGATAAAACGGGTAATTCAATCAACTATCTCCCGGAAGGAAATCTTGCTGACAAAATATTGCTCCAGGTTATGGGTCTTGACAACCTGAATTCCCAGCTTGACAGGCAACCTGACGGTTTTTTTGATTTTATAGATGGTGTAACTGTAATATCTGACAGAGGAAGAATTATTTTTCCCTTTATAGAACCTTTCGGAAGTCATCTTAAGAAAATGATTTCCGATCCCGTACTGGCTGGCAAATATGTCTTTCAGGAGCTATACGATTCAACCCAGACAATAGCCCGACAGATAGCCGAGAAAGACAAATTCCAGTTTAAGGGACAATACTCATCTCAATCGGGATCAGTTATCAGGCTTAATGCAACGAGTATACCACAAGGTTCAGTCAAGGTTACAGCAGGAGGAGTGCCACTTGCTGAAAATACTGATTATATAGTTGATTATAATATGGGCACAGTGACAATAATTAACAGTGCACTTATTGAATCACAGACACCTATTTCGGTTTCGCTGGAGAACAATCAGTTTTTTGGATTCCAGACAAAAACACTTGTTGGCACTCACCTCGATTATAAAGCCTCGAATAACTTCGATATCGGTGCTACCATACTTCACCTGACTGAAAGGCCATATACTCAGAAGGTAAACTATGGAGAGGAACCTATTTCAAACACAATATGGGGTTTAAATACTTCGTATAAGGCAGAATCACAATTGCTTACAAAGATAATTGACAAAATACCGCTGCTCAATACAAAAACTCCGTCATCAATCTCATTCTTCGGAGAGGTTGCTAACCTGATACCCGGTCATTCTCAGGCAATATCGAAAGCAGGTAATTCATATATTGATGATTTTGAAGCCAGCGAAATTCCCCTTGACCTTAAAGCATTTAATGCATGGAGTATTGCCAGTGTTCCGCAAGGGCAGGACCAGCTTTTTCCTGAAGCGAAGTTTAATAACAATCTTGTCAGCGGCTTTAACAGGGCAAAAATAGCCTGGTATGTAATAGACCCTCTCTTTTTGCGTAACGGATCATCAACACCGGAATACATAAAGGAGAATCCTGATGAACAATCGAGCCATTTTGTAAGAGAGATATATGAAAATGAAATTTTCCCTTATAAAGAAAGCCCCAGCGGAATTCCTGCCACTATAGCAGTTTTAAACCTGGCGTATTATCCTGATGAGAAGGGCCCTTATAACTACGATGTTGACCCTGGCACATATTCTGAAGGAATGAACTCCAGCGGAAAACTTAACGATCCTAAATCAAGATGGGGAGGCATTATGAGAGAAGTGCTGACAAACGATTTCGAAGCAGCTAATATTCAATATATTAAATTTTGGGTAATGGACCCATTTGTTGATAATCCCACCGATGAGGGAGGAGATCTTTATATAAACCTGGGAAATATTTCAGAAGATATTTTAAGGGATTCAAGGAAAAGTTTTGAGAATGGACTTCCGGGTTCACCTGAGGTAAAAAATGTTGATACTACAGCATGGGGAAGGGTACCTACCATTCAGGCTGTCGTTAATGCTTTTGACAACGCTCCAGAATCGAGGTTGTATCAGGATGTCGGACTTGATGGTCTCGGTGATCAGGACGAACAGTCATTTTTCAAGGATTACCTTCAGAAATCATCGCTTATTGTCAGCCCTGATTCCTACCAGGATATTTTTAAAGACCCGTCGGGCGATGATTACCATTATTACAGAGGATCGGATTATGATGCGCAGCATCTTGGTATTCTCGACAGATATAAAAAGTATAACGGGGAGGAAGGAAACTCACCTACGTCTGCGATGTCGAAAGAGTCTTATCCCACTGCCGGATCAACATTACCGGACATGGAAGATATTAACCGTGATAATACATTAAGCGAAACAGAAAGCTATTATCAGTATAAAGTCAGTGTTCGTCCGGGAGATATAAAAGTTGGTTCAAATTATGTAGTTGATGAGATTGAATACGAAGCGACCTTTCCAAACAGCAAAAAATCAAAAGTTAAATGGTATCAGTTTCAGATTCCTATAACTGATTATCAGAAGATTATTGGTCCAATTCAAGACTTTAAGTCAATCCGCTTTATGAGGATGTTTCTTAAAGGTTTCAAAGATCCTGTTATTATGCGGTTTGCCAATCTTGACCTTGTTCGTGCGGAATGGAGAAAATACAATATTTCATTTATGGAAGGTGCAGAAAGGATTACAGTACCTGAGGCTACTGATGGAACCTTTGAAATAAGTTCGGTCAGTATCGAGGAGAATTCAGGGAAGGTCCCTGTTAATTATGTTTTACCTCCCGGATTTGACAGGCAAACTGACCCGCAGAACCCACAGCTGCAACTGCTTAACGAACAGTCAATGGTACTTAGGGTCATGAATCTTGATGATGGAGATGCCAGGGCTGCATTCAAAAATGAAAATCTTGATATAAGGCAGTACCGCAAACTGAGGATGGAGGTTCATGCCGAAGCAATGATTGGACAACCATTGAAAGATGGTGACCTGACAGCATTTATAAGAATCGGTACCGATTATAAAAGTAATTTTTATGAATATGAGCTTCCTTTAAAACTTACTCCGCCAGGTCATTATGATAATAATTCAGCGGACCAGAGGGCAATTGTGTGGCCCACTGAAAACAGCTTTGATATAGATCTGTCATTGTTGCAGGAAGCTAAGGAAGAGCGTAATCGTCAAATGCAGCTTCCCGGTTCATCATTAAGCATCTCTGATGTCTTTGTATATACGAATGGAACAGCACGGATCTCAGTTTCCGGGAACCCCAATATGAGTAATATAAAGGTCATCATGCTGGGAGTGAGGAATCCGATAAAAACAAGGAATAAAGCAGCGGATGACGGAAGTCCAAAATATGGCGAAGTGTGGTTTGATGAACTACGTCTGAACGATTTTATTGAAAACGGAGGATGGGCAGCAAATGGACATATGCAGGCACGTCTTGCCGATCTCGGTACTGTTGATATGGTTGGCCAGTTTAGTACTCCCGGATGGGGAAGCATAGATAAAAAAGTGAATGAGAGAAGCAAGGATCTGACATTGAAATATGACATCTCATCCAACATTGAACTTGGGAAATTCTTCCCTGAAAAGATTGGTGTAAGGCTCCCTGTTTATGTCGGTTATTCCGAAACCAGGATCAGACCTCAATATGATCCTCTTGACCCTGATATTCTTTTAACAAGTGCCTTAAAAGACACAAAAAGCAAGACCGCCAGAGATTCAATATTATCTATTGCAGAAGATTATTCAAGAAGAAAGACAATTACAATAAGCAATGCGGGCATAACTAAACGGGGAAAAACCCCCCATGCATGGGACCCAGCAAATTTAAGCGTTAACTATACTTACAATGAAATATACAGCAGCAATACTACGACTGAAATTAACCTTGAGAGAGATTATAGAGGAGGGATTAATTATGATTTTCAGGCACAACCTGCCAATATAATGCCTTTTAAGAATGTAAGGTTTTTGAATTCTCCTGTTTTTAAACTTATAAAAGACTTTAATTTTTATACTTTTCCAAAAAGCATTTCATTCCGAACAGATCTGAGTCGAAGTTATAATGAATTAATAACAAGAGATATAAGCAACCCTTACCTGCAAATTACTCCTTCTTTCAAAAAGGATTTTGAATGGAGCAGGATTTATGATTTTAAATATGATGTTACCCGGAATCTGAAATTTGATTTTACAGCAACCAACCTTTCACGGATTGATGAACCTCCCGGAGGAGTTGACAAAAAAAGGTATAGCAGCACTTACGATGCCTGGCGCGATTCTGTTTTAGTTAACTTAAGGAATGGCGGCAGAACAACCGACTATAATCATTTTATGAATATTACATATACAATTCCTGTAAATAAGCTTCCAATGCTTTCCTGGATAAATGCCAACGCACGCTATAGTGCAGATTACACCTGGCTTGCCGGACCTCTTTTCCCCGACAGTTTAAAAATCAATCTTGGGAATTCAATTAAGAATCATAGCGAGATGACATTTACGGCTATGGCCAATTTTTCTTCGCTCTATACTAAATTGAAATTTCTTAAAAAAATTGAAAATAATACGATGCCTGGTGCCGCACAGAAAATGAAAGCAGAATTAATAACAGTCACATTTACGAAGGAAAATATAAACTTCAAAGCCAATGTTGTCAAACCAATTTATCATAATCTTAAGACAAAGGATGTAAAAGTTAAGATTGTCGGAAAGAACGGAGAAGAGGTGAAAGGCAAATTGGAGATTGTCAGTGAGAACAAAATTAATTTCACTGCGGCTCAACAGACTGACAATGCTAAGGTAGTAATTGAAGGCAAGGTAAGAAAAAACAGAAATCCGTTAATAGTTACCGAAGAATACCTGATCAGGGCAATAATGGGTATCAGGTCATTAAGTATGACTTATACAACTTCTCAGGGAGAATACCTCCCTGGTTATACTCCTGAAACAAAGTACCTGGGGATGTCAACGTTTAATAATAAACTTGCCCCGGGATGGCCATTTATTCTGGGATATAGTGATAAAAACTATTTTGATAAAGCTCTTTCTAACGGGTGGATTTCAAAAGATACCTTGCTTAATACACCTGCGATGTACAATAATAGTATCACCCTGTCATTACGAAGTCTTATTGAGCCTTTTCCCGGATTGAGAATTGATCTGAATGCTGACAGAAGGTACCAGGAGGCTGTAAGTTCGTACTATATTGCTGATTATAACGGAAACTTTCCTGATAGCACACGTAACCGTATGGTATCGGGTAACTACTCCATTTCTATTATCTCATGGGGGACCGCTTTTGAAAAGATCTCAAAGAGCAATGATTATGCCTCTGCTGCATTTGAAGCATTTAAAAAGAATATTATTATTATTTCGGGAAGGAGAGCAGCAGAAAGACAAAAGACAGATCCTGGCTATAACCCTGATATTGACCCTGTAACCGGTGATCCTATTACAGGGCCGTATAAAAGCGGATATGGGCAGACATCCGGTGATGTTCTGATCCCCGCATTTATTGCTGCTTATACCAAAACAAACCCCAATAATGTGGGCCTTGAAACATTCCCCTCGGCCTTAAAGATGATGCCAAACTGGAGAATAACGTTTGACGGATTATCGAAATTTGATTTTGTGCAAAGTGTATTCAGATCTATCAGCTTAACCCATCAATACAGAAGCACATATCAAATAGGTTCTTTTAACACAAATCTGAATTATCAGCTCGATGAAAACGGGATAAACAGTATACGCGACCTTCAGAATAACTTCATTCAGCAATATGATATAGATGTTGTGACAATCAGTGAACAATTCAGTCCTCTGATCAATGTGGACATGAACTGGAAAAATAGCCTTACAACCCGGTTTGAATGGAAAAAATCACGCACTGTCACACTTAATCTGACTAGTAACCAGGTTGCTGACGCCAGAATTAATGAACTGATATTCGGTGCAGGTTACAGGTTTGATAACGTTAAGATAATTCTTAAAACAGGAGGAGTACAACGGGCGTTAAAAAGCGATCTTAACTTGCGTTTCGATCTTTCTATCCGCGATGATAAAACACTTGCAAGGAAGCTGGTAGAAGATGTCGATCAACCGGTTATAGGGCAGAAAGTATTTACTTTAGGGGTAACTGCTGATTATGTTTTAAGCGACAAATTTAATCTCCAGATCTTTTGTGACCGTACGATGAATAATCCTTTTGTTGCCACTACTTTTCCAACTTCGAATACTAACTTCGGATTCAGTCTTAAATTTACATTGGTTCAATAACGGTCCCGCGTCAGATCCATTAAAATATATTCGTTTTTCAGAAATCGAATGAAACATAAGTGATCTGGTCTTCCTTCCTGAAAATCAGCGATTATGAGATAAAAAAATGACGTACATGTACCATTTATCGAACCATTTTTCTATTTTTGGATAGAAATGAGAAGTTTATTTTTAATTCATAAAATTTAGTCTCAATATATGAAAAAATCAAAACCACGTTTAACCTTTTGGCAGATCTGGAACATGAGTTTTGGATTTCTTGGAATTCAGTTTGGATTCGCTCTTCAAAATGCAAACGTCAGCAGGATTTTTGAAACACTGGGTGCCAAGGTTGAAAACATTCCGATTTTGTGGATCGCGGCACCGGTTACCGGTCTTATTATTCAACCGATAATAGGGCATATGAGTGATAACACATGGAACAGGTTGGGACGCCGGCGTCCATACTTTCTAACGGGTGCTATCATGGCATCTCTCGCATTGATTTTTATGCCAAACTCACCTGTGCTGTGGATCGCTGCCGGAACACTGTGGATTATGGATGCATCGATAAATATTTCAATGGAACCATTCAGAGCTTTCGTTGGTGATATGTTGCCTTCAGAACAGAGAACTACAGGTTTTGCTGCACAAAGTTTCTTTATTGGTACCGGAGCTGTAATTGCTTCATTATTGCCTATCGTCCTTACAAACTTTTTCCATGTCCAGAATACAGCTCCTGCCGGTCAGATACCATTATCAGTCAAGCTGTCATTTTATATAGGAGGAGTGGTATTTATTTCAGCTGTGATATGGACAATAATCAGGACAAAAGAGTACTCACCCGATGAACTTCGCGAATTCTCGGAAGAAGAAAATCCTGTCGTTAAATATGAAACGGAAACGGATGACTTTTTTGAGCCTCGTGTTTTTGTAAAAAGAGGCAGTTCCTGGATTTTTATGGGACTGATTTTAAGTCTGCTTGTTTACTTCTTTGCACGTGAAAAGGAATTGTATATTCTGTCAGTTGGAATAGGAGCTTTTGGCTTGATCCAGATTATTTCAGGATTATTTGTATCAAGCGGAAAAACAGAGAACGGGTTAGTGGTTGTTTTAAGTGATCTCTACAGGATGCCCAAAACGATGGGGCAGCTGGCTATTGTTCAGTTTTTTTCATGGTTTGCTCTTTTTTCTATGTGGATATATACAACTTCAGCAGTGACAAGTCATATATACGGAACAAAAGATCCGACGAGTGAACTATATAACCAGGGTGCCAACTGGGTGGGTTTTCTCTTTGCTGTTTACAACGGATTTGCTGCAATTGTAGCTTTCCTGCTTCCTGTATTGGCGAGGTGGACAAACAGACGAGTTACCCACTCTATTAGTCTGATTGCTGGTGGTTTGGGGCTAATCTCCATTATCCTGATCCATACCCCCGGGATTCTAATCCTTTCTATGCTAGGAATTGGCCTTGCCTGGGCCAGTATTCTTGCCATGCCGTATGCAATTCTTACCGGATCGTTACCCCCGGGCAAAATGGGAACATATATGGGTATTTTTAACTTCTTCATAGTTATTCCACAGATACTTGCAGCAAGTATTCTTGGATTCTTTGTACGGGATGTTTTTGGCGGTGAGAGTATTTATGCTCTGGTAACAGGAGGTATTTCGATGTTCATTGCCGCCGTACTGATTCTTTTTGTGAAGGATGTGGATGAAACAAAATCAGAAAAAGTGTGATGCATACCGCTGCATGTATTTTTGATCTTGATGGTGTAATCGTTGATACTGCCAGATACCACTTTCTGGCATGGAAAAGACTGACAGATCAGCTTGGGATTCATTTTACTGAAGAAGATAATGAACGGCTTAAAGGAGTCAGCCGGATGGCTTCCCTTGAAATAATCCTCGAGATCGGTAACAGAAAGGTTGACGAGAGTCAGAAACAGGAATATGCAACATTAAAGAACAACTGGTACATTGATTATATCAGCAAAATGACTCCGGATGAGATACTTCCCGGTTGTATTGCGTTCATTAAGGAATTAAGAAATGCAAATATTCGGGTAGCAATAGGATCGGCTAGCAAAAATACTCCCATGATCCTTGAAAGGGTAGGCATTCTGGAACTTTTTGATGCAGTGGCAGACGGAAACATTATCAGAAAAGCAAAACCCGATCCGGAAGTTTTTATCAAAGCTGCAGAAATGGTAGGTATAAAACCCGGGAAATGTGTTGTATTTGAAGATGCAGTTGCAGGTATACAGGCTGCACTTAATGCCGGGATGATATGTATCGGCATTGGATCATCGAAGATTTTAGAAAAAGCTCATTTTGTTGTCCCGGGGTTAAATAAAATGAACCTTGAAAAACTTTTAACTATAGAAAAGATATTCGGATATGAATAGTTTTTATAAAAAAGATGCCTGGAAGATTATCGAAGACGGATTCCACCCTGAGATGAACAGGGAGTCGGAAAGCATCTTTTCGATAGGGAATGGATATATGGGCCAGAGAGCTAATTTTGAGGAGCATTATTCAGGCGATAGCCTGCAGGGCTGTTATGTTGCAGGTGTATATTACCCTGATAAAACAAGGGTAGGATGGTGGAAAAACGGATATCCTGAATACTTTGCTAAAGTCCTGAATGCCCCAAACTGGATTGGTATTGATATCTCTGTAAATGGGAAAGCAGTTGACCTTGCAAAATCAAAAATCACATCATTCTCAAGAATCCTGAATATGAAGGAAGGTTATCTTGAAAGATCTTTCACGGTAACAGTTTCGGGAAACAAAACAATTGAGATCAATAGCAGGAGATTCCTCAGCATGGCAGAACCTGATCTTGGAATAATCAGGTATATTGTCAAATCAATAGATTTTGAGGGCACTATCGATTACACTGTCTATATTGACGGTGATGTAAAAAATGAAGATACAAATTACGGAGAAAAATTCTGGGTAGAGGTAAGCAAAGAGATAAATGGGAAGAATGGTGTACTTGTTACCAGGACATTGAAAACAGATTTTCATGTTGCGACCGGAATGTGTTTTGAGTTTCTGAAGGATAACAGGGAGATCCTATTAAAAACTGAAAATGTCGATTGGGATAAATATATTGCCAGCACTGTTTCCCTCGACATCAGAAAAGGAGAGGAGCTTGTTCTGAACAAGTTTGTTTCGGTTCTTTCTTCATTAAATAACGCAAAAGAAAAGTTGAAGGAAGATACTAAAGCCCGGCTTAAAGAAGCAAAAACTAAAGGCTATGCTACCCTTTTTCTTGACCATACCAAAGAATGGGAAAGGATATGGGCTACTTCTGATGTGGTAATTGAAGGTGATATATCGGCTCAGCAGGCTATTCGCTTTAATATATTCCACCTTAATCAGACCTATACCGGGAAAGATGAGCGGCTCAATATTGGTCCAAAGGGATTTACGGGTGAGAAATACGGAGGCAGTACATATTGGGATACCGAAGCTTTTGGTCTGCCATTTTTTCTTAAAACTGCTGATCGGAAAGTTGGTAAAAATTTGTTGCTATACCGCTACAAACATCTGGAAAAAAGTATTGCCAATGCCGGGAAACTAGGATTTAAAAACGGCGCTGCCTTATACCCAATGGTAACAATGAATGGGGAAGAGTGTCATAATGAGTGGGAAATAACCTTCGAAGAGATTCACAGAAATGGAGCAATTGCGTTTGCAATTTTCAACTATATAAGGCATACAGGTGATGATGAATATATGGCCGATTACGGATTGGAAGTGTTGATTGGAATATCTCGGTTCTGGAGCCAGCGGGCAACATTTTCTGAAAATCTTAAGAAATATGTGATATTAGGAGTCACCGGTCCGAATGAGTACGAGAACAACGTTAATAATAACTGGTACACCAACTCATTAGCTGTTTGGACATTATCCTATACACTAAAGAATATCAGGATTCTGGAGAAAGAAAATCCGGATAAACTATCAGCTCTTTACAGAAAAACAGATTTTAACTTTTCTGACGAAACGGTCAGGTGGCTGGAGATAATTAAAGATATGCATTTCCCGGTTGATCCTTCACGCAATGTCTTCCTTCAACAGGATGGATTTCTGGATAAGGAATTAATACCGGCCATTAGTATTCCGTCTGACGAAAGACCAATCAACCAGCATTGGTCGTGGGACAGGATACTTAGATCATGTTTTATTAAACAGGCAGATGTTTTACATGGTTTATACCTCTTTGAAGATCAGTTTGATACCGAGACAATAAAACGAAATTATGATTTTTATGAACCAATGACTGTTCACGAATCGTCATTATCTGCCTGTATTCATTCAATTGTAGCTTCAAGGATTGGCAATATTGAAAAAGCTTATGAGCTTTACCTTCGTACAGCCAGACTGGATCTGGATGATTATAATAATGAGGTCTGCGACGGACTGCATATAACTAGTATGGCAGGCACCTGGCTTGCCATTGTTGAAGGATTTGGCGGTATGAGGATTAAAGATGGTAAAATATTGCTTAATCCACTTATCCCGGTTAACTGGCAATCATATTCATTTCATGCCCGATTCCGTGGTTTACTGTTCGAAGTCAAAGTGACAAAAGATAAAGTGAGCATAAATAACATATCAGAAAAACAATTAGATCTGGTTATTTCCGGTAAAGAATATCAGGTTGAGGGGTCAGGAAAACTTATCCTTAATCTGAAAATTGATTTTTTTTCTTAAACTTTTATGGATCAGAAAATTAATTATAATATGTTTAACTTAATTATTAAGATAATGGAAAAACTGCCTCTGAGTATACTGGTATTGTTTCTGGCACTGACAATTACAATAACCGGTTGTTCTTTTTTTGGAAAGAAAAAGGAAATTAAACCTCTGGTTTCCGAGGTTATACACCCTGACTGGTCAAAGAATTCAGTACTTTATGAGGTTAACGTCAGACAGTATACACCGGAAGGGACCTTTAATGCTTTTACTACGCATCTTCCAAGACTAAAAGCCCTTGGAGTGGATGTGCTGTGGTTTATGCCAACCTTCCCTATTGGAGATAAAAACAAGAAAGGAGAATTGGGCAGTTATTATTCAGTAAGAGATTATCTGAATGTGAATCCTGCATTCGGTACACTTGAAGATTTTAAATCTATGCTGAATAAGGCACATGAAACGGGGATGAAAGTGATCATCGACTGGGTGCCGAATCATACATCATGGGATAATAATCTTACAGTCGAACATCCTGACTGGTATGTCAAAGATGCCAAGGGAAATTTTACACCGCCAATTGGATTTGACTGGACAGATGTGATTCAGCTTGACTGGTCAAAGAAAGCACTTCAGGATTATATGATTGATGCACTGAAATTCTGGGTAAATATGGGAGTTGACGGGTTCCGTATTGATCACCCGAATAATACGCCAAAGGAATTCTGGGAAAGAGCACGGACTGAACTCACAGCGATCAAGCCGGTTATGTTGATTGGTGAAATTGAGCAGCCTGCCAATTATCTTGAAAAAGGCTTTGATATGAACTATGCATGGGAATTGTATCACCTTATGGTCAGTATTGCCCAAGGTAAAGAAAGTGTGGGTAAGCTCGTAAAGTATTATAATAAAGAATGGCAGATTTATCCGAATAATGTTTACAGACTGCAATTTCTTACAAACCATGACCAGAATACCTGGGAAGGAACAATTGATACGCTGATGGGTGAAGCACAGAAGCCATTAGGCACATTAATCTTTACAGCTCAGGGCGTACCTTTAATATATAGCGGACAAGAAGTTTGCCTTAACAAGAGATTAAAGTTTTTTGTAAGGGATACGATCAAATGGGATACTTGCAATATGACAGGATATTACAGGAATCTTGTTACCCTGAAACATAAAAATAAAGCTCTCTGGAATGGCGATGCAGGAGGTCCTATGGTAAAAATTTCTACAAACCAGGACAGTTCAATATATGCTTTTTACAGGGAGAAGGATGAAAACAGAGTGGTAGTCTTGCTAAATCTCAGTAAGAAAAGTGTAGTCCTGAAATCTCTTCCCGGAAACCTTAATGGTGAATATACCGACTATTTTGTCGGTTCAAAGACAGTTTTGCCTTTAGCCGAATCCCTGAGATTCGAGCCATGGGGTTATAAGGTATTTGTAAGATAAAATACAAAAGTAAAAAGTAAAGTATTTGATCTGCAGAAATCTGCGAAATCTATGAAACTCTGTGTTCCCTCTGTGATCTCTGTGTAACTAAAAAGCATCTTCAAGTCAATGTAAATAATTAGAGATAGGATAACATTGAAGGATCTAAAAATATGCAACATATTGCTGGTTTTTATAATTACGTTACTGCTTTCTGGTTGTGGTCCGATGCAGAATAAAAATAAACCTGAAGTTGACAAATCTCTTGCCTCTGTTCCTGCATGGGCAAAGGAGGCGATATGGTATCAGATCTTTGTTGAAAGATTCCGTAACGGAGATTCTTCAAATGATCCTACTCCTGCAGATATGTCAGGTTCTTATCCTGATAAAATACCCACTAACTGGAAGATTACGCCCTGGGGACATGACTGGTATTCCCATGAACCCTGGCTTGATAGTGTAAAAGCGACCGGATTTTATTCAAAGATCCAGGCTCGTCGTTACGGCGGTGATCTGCAGGGCGTACTTGATAAAATGGATTATATTCAATCACTTGGTGTTACTGCAATATATTTTAACCCACTAAACGATTCTCCCTCATTGCATAAATATGATGCCAGGAACTATGCTCATATCGACAGGAATTTCGGTCCTGACCCAAAAGGCGATGCAGCAATGATGGACTCAGAAATTCACGATGACCCGGCAACATGGAAATGGACATCTGCAGATATGCTCTTCCTGAAAGTCATTAAAGAATTCCACAAAAGAGGTATAAAAGTGATAATGGACTATTCGTGGAATCATACAGGCAAATCATTCTGGGCATTAAACGATGTCAGAAAGAAAGGGAAAGACTCAAAGTATGTTGATTGGTATAGTATTACTAAGTTTAATGATCCGGCAACAAAAGAAGATAAATTCAGATATAAAGGCTGGGGAGGTGATAATCCGTGGATGCCTGTATTCAAAAAGGATATTATTCCACCTGATAATAAGGTAATGCCCTTTGAAGGTAATTTTCATTCCCAGTCATTAAAACAACATATATTTGATGTTACAAGGAGATGGCTTGATCCGGATGGAGACGGAAATCCGTCTGACGGGGTTGATGGATTCAGACTTGATGTTGCTGGTGAAATCCCGATGGGATTCTGGCGCGAATACCGGAAGGTTGTGCGCTCGGTAAATCCCGATGCGTACCTTATCGGAGAAATCTGGTGGATGGAATGGCCCGATAAACTATTTGATCCAAAGGTTTATCTTGAAGGAGATCAGTATGATGCAATAATGAATTACAGGTGGTACAGGGTGGCGAGAGGATTTTTTGGCCAGGCTGAGCCAGTCTTAAAACCTACAGGATTTGTAAAGGAAATAATCCGGATAAATAAAGGCATTAACTTCGAAAACCTTCAGGCAATGATGAATGTACCATCTACCCATGATTCTCCCAGATTATCTACTTCATTGTATAATAAGACAATGGATAAATACAAATCAAAGCCATCTGACAATCCTGATTATAAAATAAATAAGCCGGACCAGCGTACAAGGAAAGAACAGATTCTCCTTCTCATCCATCAGTTTACTTTTATCGGAGCTCCACAGATATGGAATGGTGAAGAGGTTGGAATGTGGGGTGCTGATGATCCGGATTGCAGAAAACCAATGGTTTGGGACGATATCTCTTATGAAGATGAACATACTGCTTATGATCCTGTAAGGAAACGGCCGGCAGATGCTGTCAGGCCAGATACAACATTAAGGTCGTTTTATAAGAAGTTATGCAGGATGAGGAAAGAAAACCCTGCGCTGATATATGGTGATCTCACGTTCTCTGTTGCCGATGATCAGAAGATGGTCCTGGCTTATGACAGGATGATGGGGAATGAAGAAATAGCAGTTGTTTTTAATCGTTCTGACAGCCTGCGGTTTGTGAATGTGCCGGTAAGAACAGATGGTGAATTTGAAGATATACTTTCAGGGAAGAGTGCTTCATATAAAAGTGCTGATAAAAGCATTGAAATAAGCCTTGGCCCACTGTCCGGAATTGTACTGAAGAAGAAAGGGGAAGTAATTTAAATGTTCAATTTAAGTATCCAGAATATTAATCCAAAAAATGTCATTTATCAATTTTTTTAAACAAAAAAAGCTTTATTTTTAGTCGACTATATAAAACCATTTCAAACATGAATGTTCCTGTAAATTTATTGTACACAAAAGACCATGAATGGCTCCGGGTAGAAGGAAACATCGGATATGTAGGAGTAACTGATTTTGCTCAGGGTGAGCTGGGTGATGTCGTTTTCATTGAGATCGAAACAGTCGGCGAAACACTTATGAAGGAAGAGGTGTTCGGCACAATCGAGGCAGTAAAAACAGTCTCTGATATGTTTATGCCTGTCAGTGGTGAGATACTCGAATTAAATCCTGCCCTTGAAGAGTCACCTGACGTTGTAAATAAGGATCCTTATGGAAAAGGGTGGATGGTTAAAATACAGATAAATAACCCTTCAGAGATTAATGAGCTTCTGACTCCGGAAAAATATAAAGCATTGCTGTAAAAAGGAAGTTTGAAAAGCTTTTTTTAGAGTGTTTTCTTGACTTCAAATTCCTGGTAGCCTTCAACTATATCACCTGTTTTTATGTCGTTGAAATTATGGATGTTGAGTCCGCATTCATATCCACCAACAACTTCTTTCACATCATCCTTAAATCGTTTGAGTGATCCAAGTTCTCCGGTATAAATTACAATTCCATCGCGAATTATCCTTACCCTGGTGTTCCTTGTTATTTTGCCTTCTTTAACATAGCAACCTGCAACTGTTCCGACTTTTGTAACTTTGAATATCTCACGTATTTCAAGAGTTGCAACAATCTCTTCCCTGACTTCAGGCATCAACATGCCTTCCATTGCAGATCTTATTTCTTCAATTGCATTGTAGATAATTGAATACAGGCGTACATCAATCTCCTCTTTTTCAGCAAGTTTCCTGGCACTTAAGGATGGTCTTACCTGGAAGCCGACTATAATTGCGTTCGAAGCTGCCGCAAGAAGAACATCTGATTCCGAAATCTGACCAACAGCCTTATGAATAATGTTAAGCTGGATCTCCGGAGTTGAGAGCTTGATGAGTGAGTCACTCAAAGCTTCTACTGATCCGTCAACATCACCTTTCACTATAATGTTAAGCTCCTGGAAATTACCGATTGCAATTCTCCGGCCTATTTCATCAAGTGTAATATGTTTCTGAGTTCGGAGACCCTGTTCCCTCTGAAGCTGTGCCCTTTTTGTTGCAATATCTTTTGCTTCCCGGTCGCTCTCCATCACGTTAAATTTATCACCTGCCTGGGGTGCGCCATTCAATCCCAGGATAAGAGTAGGCGTGGCAGGGCCGACTTCCTCAACCTTATAACCTCTTTCGTTGTACATGGCTTTAATATGTCCAAAGCAACTGCCTGCGAGCATAATATCTCCGATTTTAAGAGTTCCGGCTTTAACCAGAACCGTTGCAGTAAATCCTCTCCCTTTGTCGAGAGATGATTCAATTACTGTTCCGAGAGCCGGTTTGTCGGGATTGGCTTTTAGCTCCAGCATTTCTGCTTCAAGAAGGATTTTATCCAGAAGTATATCAATATTGAGTCCGCTCTTTGCAGAAATTTCCTGTGATTGATATTTACCTCCCCAATCTTCAACAAGGTAATTCATGGCTGCCAGAGCCTCTTTGATCTTATCAGGATTTGCAGTTGGCTTATCAATTTTGTTAATAGCGAAAATTATCGGGACCCCGGCAGCTGAGGCATGATTGATAGCTTCTTTTGTCTGAGGCATTACACCATCGTCTGCTGCAACCACGATAATTGCAATGTCAGTAATTTGTGCACCACGGGCACGCATAGCCGTAAAGGCCTCATGGCCAGGAGTATCGAGGAATGTTATCTGGCGTCCGTCTTCAAGGATGACACCATATGCACCAATATGCTGAGTTATACCACCCGCTTCACCTGCAATCACATTGGTGTTCCGGATATAGTCGAGCAACTTGGTTTTTCCATGATCGACATGCCCCATAACTGTAACGATTGGCGGTCTTGGTTTAAGATCCTCCTCTTCATCATCTTCCTCACGTACAGCTTCCTGCAATTCTGCGCTTACAAATTCTACCTTGAAACCGAATTCATCGGCAAGAAGTGCCATTGTTTCTGCATCGAGACGCTGGTTAATTGAAACGAAAAGACCCAGATTCATGCAAGTCGAAATGATATCGGTAACAGGAATACTCATCATAGAAGCAAGTTCATTAACTGAAACGAATTCAGTAACTTTTAGAATATTCTTATCGAGTTCCTGCTGATCAACAACCTCCTGATGTTTTTGACTTACAGCTTCTCTTTTTTCCCTGCGGTATCTTGAACCCTTTGATTTACCTTTTGTTGTGAGCCGTGCAAGTGTCTCTTTTATCTGCTTCTGAACCTCTTCTTCATTCACTTCAGCCCTGACAGGCCTTTTTTTCAGGACCTTTTTATTTGCAGGTTTATCTTTTTTATCTGTTGTAACAGGCTTAACAATGGGTGTTCCTTCTTTTTCTTTTAATATTCTTTTCCTTCTTTTTTTCCTCCTGAAATCGGAATCTCCGCTAACCCTGACGGGTTGAAATGGTGTAGCTTTCTTTTTCTCTTCAACAGGAAGATCAATTCTTCCGACAACCCTTGGCCCAATAAGTTTTTTAAAATCAGTCTTATAGAGAGCAACAATATCCTCTTCTGCTTCAGTAACAATAGCATCGTCTAAAATATCTTCAATATGGATCTCATCAATTACCTGCTCCGTAGTTGGCTCTTCTATAATTTCAGGTTCCGGTTTAACTGTTGGATTTAGCTCAACCTCTTTGGGAATATCTTTATCTTTGTTTTTCTCTTTAGCAGGAACTTTTGATTTCTCCTTAAGTCCCTCTTTTTTTACCGGTTTGCTTTCTTTGGCAACAGTATCGAGATCTATCTTTCCTACAATATGAAGATCAATATTTGATTTAGATTTT